>JGI24159J19872_10003528_pt1 | contig 19526 bp, 12 predicted proteins | sample Ectturendosymbi4_FD_19872 | JGI IMG/M metagenome (IMG submission 19872) | reverse complement strand
TCGGCCCCTTTTATAGGCGGATTGTCATGTGACTAGTCACAAGACTTTTCTATTTTTAGTAACAATTTAGGGGCGTGTGGTCACGATTCAGAAATTATGTTATTTCATATACTCTTGATTGGTTAATTCAAACAGTTTGCATCATTTATTTTTGTTGCTTGGCAACAGTGAAAAAGGCATATTCCTGCTGGTCTGGATTTGTCCTTTTGAGTTAGTTGTTTTTCGTTGCTAGACAACAGCAGGATGTTCTTCGTCATACTGGTCACGTTTTGTTCGGAAACGAACTGGATTCAGTTCTTGCTGTTTTCTGTTTTCATGGGACATTGGACTGTCATGCGTATGTAAATGTACAGACCATAAAGTGTCTGCTACATCTGATAGGAGACGGGCACGTTCTCTGGTCGTAATCCTACAACCGCTTCCAACTGTAACTTGTTCGTCGTTTCTTTCTGGAATGTTCGATATGTTCAAACACAAACTCACCAAAACAGCACTGTTTCAAGAAAAACCAATATTATTAGTCTCAAACTAGAACGATTAAATATGGATATTGCAGTTTTCTAGCGAAACATCGCTATGGCAGGCTGTGGATCCACCCGCGGTGAACACTACGCCTTATTTTGGAATGACCACTCTGGGTTGCAGGCTTGAAAGATGACTATGGAATTGCTGTTCGTAATTGTCTAATCTCATCAACAGAGGAATCGAGAAACATCTTCGTTCGCGCATTGTCATTACATCTTCACAGTGACAAGGCTTGGCTCACCGTTGTGTCAGTGCGTGTCCTTACTCTTATGGCGTGCGTTGGAAGGAAGAATGGAATTTGCTAACTTCTTCAAGAATCGTTCTCTAGCATTTCAATAGTCAGTGATATTCTTCTTTGAGCGAGTTCTTTCAATCTACTGCTAGGCCGCTCTAGATCTCAGGGCAGGGTTGAGCAGCCATTCGATTTGTCTCATCTTTCAGAACCGTCAGGCTGTGCAGTCCATGAGGAGGTCGATGGGTTGAAGATTGGATGACAACATGGTCGACGGTTTGTTCTTCTGCGCCACACTCACAGGACGTAGAGGAGGCCATACCCCATTTGCACCAGCTGGAGCGGATACGTCCGACACCGATGGGGACGCGGTTGAGCCGGAACCAGGCTCTTCTCGGGAGGGTCATTCCGAGGGAGTGGGTGCCGGTATCGGGGATGAAAGTACGGAATCTTGTGGGGTTGTCCGCTCGTTCCACATTCCATTGGTGATCCGCCCACTGCGCCGCACGTGTGTTGTTGCTGTCAGATAAACTGATGAGTTGTTGTGCGGCGGGTACAAATGAATGTCTCAATTTGAGGGGTCATGCATTTTCACCCAATGGACAGGTGAACGCTGAGTGGAGCAGGTGTCCAGGCTCCATGGCACGGCGTGCTAGAGACAGTGTAGCTCCACTGCGACAAAGCTCAACAGGTTGGATGCCTGCGAGGATTGGAAGGTTGTCCGCAGGTATAGCACGCAGGCATCCAGTCACAGTTCGCAAGGCGTCGTTGATGGCGGGGCCAGTAAGGCGGGTATGGGAACTGCGACAACACACTGGAGCGCGGTATTCTGCAGTTGAATGCACCAGGGGTAAGGTGGCTGTTCGCAACGTTGGTGCTCCAACACCCCAATCGGAGCTAGCAAGCCGCCTCAGGAGCGCGATGCGAGATGTCAGCAACTTGCAAAGTCACTCAGGGTGTCGGCGGTACGTGAGCGACCGCTCACGCTCTGTCCAAGGTTACTCCGAGGTATTTGGGTTCGGGACAGAAGCGCAAGCTTTCATTTTTGTAGTTGACTTTCAGCTAACGTTTAGCTTCCTTGTTGTTAAGATGCAAAGCTGCCGACACCGTTTTTGTAGTGCTGAGCTTTAGCTTCCATGTCTGGAAATTCACTTACGGTTGCCACGTCCTTGCTCAGCATCCGTTCCACTGCTTGCCAATCTTCATCAGCAAGCATGACTGCTAGATCGTCAGCATGTGCATACTTTCCGGAGTCATGGTTGGCAGGTCAGAGATGTAGGTGATGAAGAGAAAGGGTGCCAGGACAGATCTCTGTGGGACACAGTTCTTGAGGCGTCGTAAACTGCTCCTTTGGCCATTTCCGGTGGTGAGGGTGAAGCTGCGATTGCGAACCATCTCCATGATCATGCGGACCATGTGTTATCAGGTAGCAATATCAGCAGCTTGCAGGTGAGGCCACGATATCACACAATGTCGTAGGCTGCTGTGAGATATCGAAAAACACAGCTCCGGTCTTCTTCTCAGCTGAAAAGCTATCCTCGATGTCGTGTGTCAGCAGTGTGACCTGATCTACGGTAGACCTCCCATGTCGAAAATCCGCCTGCTCCTGTGGGAGCAGTGGGTCGATGATTGGTTCGACACGAGCGTAGATGAGTGTCTCGAGGATTTTAAAGGGGACACACAGCAGAGATATAGGGCGGCAGCTCTTTGGGTTCCACAGTGACTTTTCCGGCATAGGGACAGCAACTATCAGTGCTCTTCTCCAGATCTTTGGGAATTTTGAGTTGGCGTATGCACGAAGAAAGGAAGCCACAAAACCAAGATTTTAGAGCCGGCCCGGGGTGGAGTATGAACTCCGAGAAGATGGAATCCAATGCCGGAGACTTTCCTGGCGTTAGGCGCCTGAGGGCAGCAGCAAGCTTCTTTGGCATAAAAGCGTCAGAGATACTATAACCTTCTGGTGTTGGGATCTACCATAGGCTGGACATCTCCATGCTAATTAGCCTGGTGGACTCGCGGCCCCCTGTCATGTGTGCCCGGCCCTGGTAGTGATATGATTCTGGCAGAAAATCTTAACGTCCGGATTAGGACGGAACGTGAGCTCTGAGCTGGTGCGCATGGGTAACATAAATAAAAATAGTCAGCGACTACACCAATGTTTCTCTCACTTCTACCTCCCCGTTACCAATACCTTCTTCGCTGGTTATTTTAATTCCAAGGCGACCAGGATGCATTCACGTTATCGTTACTGGCTCCAAGTGGATCGCATCATTGTTAGGCAAAGCCAATTGAAATTTGTAACACACACGCCATATAAAATGCTGCTCTGCCATCAAAACTGGACTAATAGTCACCTCGAAAAACTTGCATTTCCATCATGAAGTAGCTACTTCAAAACGATGATGAAATCCTATGTGGTCCAGAAAATGTTAGCGATGCCGGGATGCAGTGGTGCAGGAGCTGTGGATGCAGGGGTGCAAGCGCATCCCCCAAAATTTTGCTTTTTCAAATATTTACGCAAAATCTCAAACAAATTGGGCAACGAAGCTTCGAAAATTTTAACTATAGTAATGAAATTATACTTCTTTGTTATTGAGTGCATAACTAAAAGCTTTTTACGTCATAGAAAGCCCCCAATATTCCTAAAATCAACACACTGTTTCTAGTAACTTCGTGTTTTGTTTGTGAGAGTTGATGACTGACCCACTTGAAAATTTGGGCAAAAGAAGGCATTTCGTTTATGAGCTTTATCAATTGTATACTGATGGAATGCAATATACTGTAGGGCGCCAACTTCATATTAATAAAAGACATGCTAGGCAAGTACAGAAAAGCCTTTGTTTTAACTACAGTGTTTGGATGAACACATTTTGCCATACAGTTTATTGCATGTTGCATACATGTGCAGTTGAACAGAAAATCTTGTCAGACTTACGGCACAGTCGTAATATAAATAATATGACGCAGCGACCAATAAATTTCGCTTGTTTATCGCTGGGTGCTGCGTTCCATCCTGTCACCAAACGCAATGTGCGTCCATTCTAGACTCAAAGGAGTCTGTTTATTTCTAGCGCCAGTGAAACTTTAGTTGAGAGCATTTGAAGTATAGTGCCGTCGTTTTCCTGGATCGACGTCTTGTGTCTGTTAACACAGGATGGCAAAATGACATGTGTCTGTTGCCCATTCTCGTAACAGTTCTGACAAACAATCTGTTTTTCTATTTATGCCTCACCTAGCACGCAATAAAACCGCGGCTCAGTCAACTTGACGTTTTTGGCCCTTATGTGAATAGCTCAAATTTTGCCATTAGAAGCAGCAAGTTTTCTGATAAACTAAGACCAAATATATGAGCTGTGGAAGCCACATTGTTCGGTACGTATGTTTTTATCAGCACTGCTATTGAATGCTTAGCGTAGAGTGAATGTTTAGTGCAAGGCTAGCTACTGTGTCTTGGAGATTGTGTTTACTAATAATAATCGCAGATACATGCTTTCCCATTGTTAATTGCTGTAACTGATAGTAAATTGCAGTTGAGCGCTCTCCTCACCATTGAAGTGTTCTTGCAGTCTCCGTTAAGATAGTGAGGTCTGCTTGTTTATCGCTTAACTGCGCCTGGTAGAATCTCTTAGTTTGTTTCTGTTGTATTTTCCGAAACCGTACCCAACGATCACTCGTTGCTGAAGTTTGCTGCTTGATTTTGTGACAACCAAGTTTGCGCTTAATATCTTCCGCCCCGTTTGCAATTGCTGTAGAACAAAAGACTACAGCCCTGTTGATGCGCGGAATTCGTAAGGTGTCAGGCCATAGGCGAATGGCGCTGAGTACGTGTTTGAACCCTCTTTGAGCGTTAGCTTACCACAGCTCGCAATTAAAGCTGGCGCCGCAACAGTGACATATGCCACATATATCACATGCATGCCTTCAGAGAAAGAAGTAGCTTTAAGCCTTCCTCAGCTAGGTGTGAGGTTCCTTGCCGACAGCAACAGCTGGAATGTGAATGGAAAACTTCAGAATTGTGAGGCAGATGCTCAATAGTACTGAGGCAGATGGCATGTGACAATCTTCTTGCACAACCTGGAGTACTTTTTCTCAGTTGGGTTATTAAGAACCAAATTTCAAGTAACAAATTTTCTATTTCAAGTCGATGGCAACATGGTAGAGGAAAATATAATGTACCAAGAGCTACAGAAAGTTTGTAGGGAGAAAGTTTGCCGGTCTATTGCCACCTACATGTATTTGACGTATTCTTTGTGAATCTTGGGATCCTTCGCTAGGCGACGCTTCAAACCGATTAGTATCTTTTAAACTATGTCCAGGTTATTGGCAGTACAGTAGACCCGCATGCAGTAAATCCATCTCAGTTTCAAGAGGATTTTGTGACTGGCGCTGCAAAAATTAGTTTTAAATAAACAGAAAATACAGCACAGCGCATTTATTACCACTCACGTGCAGCACAAAAATGTTGGGTCATCTTTGTTTATTTTGGTGGACATGTCACTCTAAGAAAATTATTTATTTTGTTTTCATTGAACAAACCAGGTCTATTTCTCTGAATCCCGTTTGGTGAAGTACAGTGGCCAAACGTCGCAGACACTCTCCCATTTCTGCAGCAGCTCCCTACATGAAATACGTGCTCTCTGCGCATGCTATACGCGTGCGTAATTTCTAGCAGTTCGGCGGTCAAAACTGAGAAAATTGAATAAAATGCTGGATTTACAAAGCGTTGTTTTATCAATGCTAAAATTCCGTCCCGCGGGTTTATCATCCGTGGCTTTAGTAGACGGGGCCTACTGTACATGATAATCGTGCCTTCATGCCAATGGGAGATAGTAGTGCCCGTCGACAAACTCAACCGTTTTTTCAAAAGCGAGCATCTGTCTTCTCCCGGAAAAGACGAAATGCCGCTAGTCAAATAATCATCGCCTGAATCGTGATCACTACCAAAGTCGTCGTTTCCGTCAGGTAAAATTATTGTTTGAATTGACTGCAGCGTTTCGTGCACAAAATCGTGAGCAACGCAGAGATTTACTTCAACCTTCAACTGCAGTTTTCGAGTCAAGCGCTGGTCCAAGCATAAACAATCTTCATCTTTAATTAGCACAGCGTCAACGCAGTTCGTCAGGAAATTTCACCCTAACGCCCAGTGACGTAGCCAGCCAAAAATTTGGGGGGGCGCAAAAAAATTTGCGGAGGCCAAAATGTTTGATTTTAGGCGAATAACAGTGTTTTGTTTGGGATACCGTCTCTCAAAGCACAAAATGACTAGATATGCTAAAAATTTTGGGTGGCATAGCCCCTTGGTCCCCCCTGGCTACACCTATACTAGCGCCCTCTGTCTCACGGAGATCAACATCCTGAGGTTAGGAAGATTTTCAACAACGGTACAACTGGGTACAACGTAAGGTTTCACAATAATAACGTCCACTGCAATCATTACATTCAGTTCGATAAACATCATCCATAAACCTTAAACGTCTTGCATATACATTAAATTAAAACGGTGTCAAGCCCTCTAGGTACAGTCAACGTATGGATATTTATGAGTTTCCGTTATCCGAAAGCGTCCAATATATCGACCAGATTCCTAGCACAGCTTGACACAATGCTTCCAGGGTCTAGAAAGGCATTGGTAGCTATCTTATGATTGGTGTGTTCCACAACCACTGGGACCACTTTTTGAATAAATGTTTGTTTTCATTGCAAAAGTCTAGACCTATTTTGTTGGTACAAAGGAGCAAACTGCGCTAGGTCGTTCCATGCATCACTTTTGCCTGAAGCAAGTTCGGGAAGATGCAGTGAAACGTGACGAGGTTTCTCACGTCCGACCATGGTGCAGACAGTTTTCTCACACATTCCTTTATCACGTGTCCACCACTGAGACGTTGATAGCATTAATTCTTTGCACGCACGAACGTTTCCGGTCGCGGCAACTGGTAGCGGGGAATTTACGGCACTTCGTAACACCATGCTGGTTTGAGCAAGAAACACACTGCAAGCAATAATTCGTCGATTTTTTCGATTGGTTTTGGGTGATGCGGCTGTCTGTCACATGTGCAGCTACTGATGCATGTCTGCTGCTGGTTGATTGATGAGATGTCGCTTATTTTTATAATGTTCTCCCAAACATGCAGTTAACAAACTGGTTTTGCTCAGTAACGAAATATGTTTGAACCATAAAATTAACACGCCTTCTCGTTTTGCATGTAATCCCTTGGACTTCTTCGTGCGCGCGCGCCAGCCTAGTTTAGTATTTATCATAGAAATTTTGCCAAGGTGTTACCTTAAAAAATTAATGATAAACACTTTTTTACAGGTGAAAAATTTTCAGTGTAAATAAGCCAATGAAAAATAAAAACAAAACGATTTTGTTAAGGCCAACCAACTTGAGGCAAGGCCAGAAAAAGACCAAAAACCCAAACAAAACTGTTATGCGAACCAACCTGAAGAAAAGCCAGATTTCTGAAATGTGGTCGAAAAAAGGCCAACCTGACAACCCTGCTTCGTAGTGTTGCAAAAGAATCACTCGCCGCATTTCGTCACTCTGTCTCTTTTTAACAATGTATGTCTCGAACCGGCGTTCAAACGTTCGTAAATGGGTTTTCATCAGATTTGTTTGTGATTGGCCAAGACAGTGTACCATCACCAATGGCGGCACACTGAGGGCTACAGCCTTGAGCAGAATACTCAAGCAAATGGTCACTAACTCGTCTGTCTTTGATGTAACTGCGCCCAAGCTCGGAAATCTCGATTTTGAAACGAGAAAAACGTTAACACCGCGATCTGCTACAGGCGAGCCCCGTAGGCGCACGCCGGCGTTTTGCTTAGACTCAGAAAGTGGTACTGTTACCAGCAGACGAAAACTTACCTTCTCGATGCATTGGCTTCGATGTTTCATTGCAAGACTGGAAAGATTGTAGTTCCCATATTTCTGTCTCCGCTTCTGCCCATTTCAGTTCCTATACTTTTACACGTCAGGAGTGTTCATTTTCCATTTTCGTGCTTTGAGCATCTTCTTCAGCATCTTTCAGCGCTTTTTCAGCATTCCGATCCAGGCGAGTAGCCAGAAATTTTAACAGGGGAGGGGAAAAAGCAAAGTCGCAACATGTAAATAATTAATGCCCCTTGTTTTTAAAGCATCAACCATAAAAAGTGCAATTGCCTGGATTCATTTTCATGAACAGTTGCTTTCAGGTTTAATCTGGCACATGAAAAGTCTGCTTTCATTGAATTCACAAATTTAAACGTTTGTGTTTAGTAAAGTTCCGAGCTTCTACTTTGGATCAAAGCCACCATTTGCTCGTAAAACTTTCCAGTAAATGCGCTTGTGAAATTCTCGTTACCGAAAGTGCAGGATCTGCAGTGTGCTTTTTGCAGCCAATGCTTGAGCAACAAATCATCGATTACGCCATTTTATATTCAGTGCTTCTGATGTACACCAACACACTTTGAATCGAAGCCGAGTAGCGACTTTGCTCTTATAAAACACGGACTTACGAAGCAAGCCTTCTACAAAACTTGCGCGCGTGGAAGACGTAGATCTCACTGTTGTCCAATTCTCAAGCGACTAATTCACTACGCAACTGATAAACGTAAACGCTGGCTTGAGGCTCTCCAGGCGATTGAAAAGATGTTTGGCTTGCTTCCAAAAATGATTAGGATGTAGCTACAGTATTCGGAGGCAATAAAATGATTCATAGCTACTTCAAACTTGCTTTGTATGGGTTTGATCAGACTTTGCTAAATTAAGTGACTGTATTGAGATATACGGTACAATAAAATTATAATCTCAACAACATCGTAACCCCAGTATTACAAAACTTATTGACCACATTCAACTGCATGCATTGCAAAGATTGCTTAGTACTAAACCTAATCTAATTTGTACAAATCACGGTCTACTATAGAAAACACAACTTGTCTCTGGAAACTGAAGACCCACTTGGAAAAAGTTCAATTTAAGTTTCATTTTAGTCACATGCACATTATCGACAAGACAGCTTGCAAGCTATCTGCAAGTAATGGTAGTGTGAATGCTCTTAGTACGTACAAAATAAAAACATCTTGCTACTTAGACTAGATTTTACTGCTGACTCTTCTTGTTGCAGCTAAATGTTTTCAAATGTGCTGTAGCATAAGGTGGCAATTAATATCAGATGGAAATTGAAAAACTTGGAGAATGTGGATTGCACAGATCGGACTGCTGATACTTGACAAGACTTGTGATTTACTCGCCAGCTAGATGATGGGAAATCATTAATGAAAACGTATGGCTCTACATAACTGTGATTGAACCAGAGACCGAATGTAAGTGGGGGCATGTCCCTCCCAACTTTTGGACAAGGGAAGACATAATATCTTTTGTCCCCCCAACATCGTGTGATGAAAATAATCTAGTTGTACAGATTTCGACCATGACCAAAGTACACCTCAATCATGTCGTTGTCTTGTACACCGGGATATATCAAGTGACTTATCCTTCCAAGGTATTACCAAGGAATAGGTGAGGTCCAATGATGCTAGGTGTTGTGCGTTTGGCAAAATATAAATAGTATCCCAACGTACATGACAAACAACGATATGATTTAAGCATACTTTTGGGCCATTGTAGGGCGCAGCCAAGCTAGGTAATGGAATCTCAGAGATACATGTTTTTTAATTGGAATGGCATTATGTAACTGCCAATTAACTGATTCTGGGGAGGAGGACAGATGCCTTCACGTGGCCTTCCCTGTTGCGGCATTTCCTGAAATGCTTATCAAATCTGTCATCATGAGAGCAACCACTACTACTCGCGCTGGATGCGTTCAGCGTGGCATGGGTCAAACAACGCTCTTCTCAGGGCGCGGCAGCAGAAATGCTGCCGAAGACGACCCAACATACATCAGCTGAACACCGAGGGGCTCACTGAAAACAAGATCTCCGTCATTAAGCAGCTAGCCTATAAGAACAAGGCTTCCACCATCTTCCTACAGGAGACCCACTGCACAACTGCAGACAAGCTAGTGATTCCCAACTTCTCACTAGCTGGGACAATCCTGAGCAGGAATCACGGCCTTGCCACTTTTGTCCACGAGAGGTTGGAATGGCCACTGGTCGACCAATCTCCAGAACAATCAGAGACTGAGTGGTTGTGCGCAGACGTCGCAGGATACAAGATCATCAACGTCTACAAACCTCTACGCTCGCGACTCAGCCCAACGACCATCCCGACGTTCCCACACCCCAGTCTGTATGCTGGTGATTTCAACTGCCAGCATGTCAACTGGGGTTACAACTTCCCCGGACGGTGAGAGCCTGGACTCCTGGGCAACATCCAACAACCTTGGACTGTTGTACAACCCACAGGAAACAGCCAGTTTCTTCTCTCGCCGTTGGAACGTCGGCATCAACCCAAACCTGGCCTTAGCGAGTTTCGGCCAGGACAGCCGACTGGCAGACAGACGTGTTCTAGGAAAGTTCCCGTGGTCACAACATCGGCCCTCCGTCGTAACGCCGCCAAGACTCAAGGTTCCTGCCCACAGCGATCCGGTGAAGCGTTGGAACTTTCGCAAGGCCGATTGGAAGCGCTTTTGCCTTCTCACAGATGAATCCGTTGAGAGATTGCCACCTTCGGACACATCAAATATTGAGGGGGCATACCAGGGGCGCAACCAGCTCTTCATTTCGGGGAGAAAATTTTCATGAACTTTCATTCGATGACGTCATCGTGCTTATTCAACCGTGATACAACATTTTCGCAAGCGGTCACAGATAAAGTTCTCTTCGCAACATTTTCGAAAACGAAAACTTTTTATTTTGAATCAGGCCCGTAACTAAGGGGTGCAGGTATGGGCGCAATTTTGTTGTAAAATGGGTGGGACAGCTTGGTGCGAAACCAATACAGTCATCGGGTCGATTCAGATGTACAGTTTTATAAATACAGGTTCCCAATCTTGTTTTTAGAGGTGTTTTGAAAGCAACACTGATCACGCTTTGTCCTTACAGATGATTTAAAAAATAATATACTTAAATTTGTTACTGGACACGGTCTACACGTACATTTCCACAACATGGTCAGCATTCCAAACTTTTACAAACGTACAGCGGGACCACATAAAACGGCATCTGCTCTTACAAGTAAAAGCCATGAACTTGGCAATAAGTAATGTCAACGATTCTCATGCAGGCTTCTTTTCACGCAACATAGAAATACGTAGTTTAATTGTTAGAATACGTCTATGGAGACTTGTGGGACCATGTCTTTATCGTTAAGATTTAGTCTGACTTCTTAGTGAGCACCAAGAGCACAGTTATATTTGCTGCCGCGAGTTTTCGTTATTCATCTGCTCAGTAAATGTATTGTTTGTTTCTTAAAGTGTTGTTTTTCTTTATCTAGCCTACTCTGACAAGGAACACTTCAAGTGTTAATACTAAAGTTTTGTGTACTTAAAGAACCAAATACCTAGTAATCATTGTCAAGAACTAGCACAGTACTATACAACAACTGCCACACTACCATGGGTGTAGTCAGGGGACACTTGGGCCAAGGTCCCCAAAGTGCATCATTTCCATAATTTGCCTCCATTTTGCCAATTTTACAGAAAGGTCGTTCTACGGTTAATTGAGTGAACATGGTGACATCATCGAAACGCCCACAAAGTTGTCCCTGTCGAAGTTTTCTAGAAAACTCGTTCCTCAGATTGAACCGTCACAATACGCGTTGAATCATCACAAATAAGTAACTACAATGAATGGTACTGTTGCTAAGCAGTGACTATGGCGTAACAAAGACGACTTAGAAATTGAGTCGCTTCTTAGCCAAAGTTTCAGTTTCAAGGCACGTAAAACACACATCACCGCCATTTTCACGCATTTAGTTCTAAAGCGGTACAAAAAGAAAAATCTACGATGTTTATTTAAGGCTACGACTGAGACTGCAGAAAATGGTGAGTTGTATTTGTAGCACGCCAGAGTTATCAAACACGAATTTTTGCGATGGTCTTGAAAAGAAGCTTATATCACCATTATGTGAGACACAGCAAACGTATGGGCCAGAAACAGCTGCGAAAAGCGTTACTCCGTGTTTTGACATGCTATTAGTGATTACAAGTGTTTAGATAAAAGTTTGTATTTCATAATCACCAACTTCTACATGTAGCGTAAAGCCGGTATATCAAGGGCTTGATTAACCTGAAAATGTTTGGAATTGGGGAGTGCAACTGCCTCCATTGCCCTCCTGGCTACGCGCCTGTTCCGATCTTTAGTTTCTTAGATAGTTAGCTGGATCAAAAACACTGGCACAGGTGGAGTAATGTTGTTGTAATTGTTACACGTTACTTCTTGGTTATTATACTGTAGATCTCATTCATACGAAATGTGCTTATACCTGAAAGATTAAAAAATGCTTCTATGCAGTGGTGTGTTTAAGGGGAGGCGAGCGAGGTCATAAGTAAGTACTCTGTTTTCAAAGGAGGCCCCTACAGAAACTGTAATGTAAAGGTACTTTGCTTTCAAAGGAGCCCCAACAGCAACTACAATTTGAAGGTAATTTGCTTTCAAAGGGGCCCCCAACAGCAATTGAAATGTGTAAGTACTCTGCTTTTAAACTTCATTGAAGGGGCCCCTAAAAGAAACTGTAATGTGCAGATACTTTGCTTTCAAAGGGGCTCCCAACAGCAACTCCAACCTGCAGGTAATCTGCTTTCAAAGGGGCTCCCAACAGCCACTGACATGTGTAAGTACTCTGCTATTAAACTTCATTGAAGGGGCCTTAAAGAAACTGTAATGTGCTAGTACTCTACTTGCAAAAGGGCCCCCAACAGCAATTGTAATGTTTAAGTACCTTATTTTCAAAAGAGCCACAACAGCACGTTTAATGTGCAGGTACGTTGGTTTCAAAGGGACGACCAACAGCAATTGTAATGTGTAAGCATCTTGCTTTCAAAGGGCCCCCAGCAGCAACTTTAATGTGTAAGTTTCTTGCTTTCATCTTCGATTGCCTCGTCTTCTGTTTTCGATCAATTTGATTAATATAAGTTTATCTTATATTAATTCCCCAACAAGGTACTGAAATTCAATAAACATTTTTTGTGCCTTTCTTACTGTGTGCACATTAACTTTTAGTTATCGAAGCTACATATAACTCTGAGGGGAGCTTCTCATCAATCGGAACTAACGCATATCACTCCAGAACATTAGGGAGGCTGGGAAAGCAATTTCAATCGTGGCAAGGTATGACGTTTTTGTTACGGCGAATTACAAAACCACAGTAGCAAGTGTATTTGGAAATTTTAATATTGCTCGAATCATGCAAGGTGTTTAACAGAGCATAAACAAAAATGGCAGCATCATAGTGACATACCACTTATTGCTCAAATATTTAGCTTTAAAAATCTATGCGTTTTACAAGAATGATATCAGTTTTTGCTTGCAACTAACTTACAAATTTTCAACAAATTAAAAACTTGGTTTTCAACAAATTAACCAAAACCAATCCGGTAACATTCATTAAAGAACAAATCTAAAAACATGCATCATTTTCATGTTGCTATTTGGTCATCTGAGCTACCGGTGTTTGAAAACAAATTTCTCCTTTCTTGAGTGTTTGCTTTTGCTTTCTTCTTTCTACGCAAACTATATTGATTTTTTCTTTGTTTCACCTCATGCACTGTTGCACTGTTTCAGCAAATAACCATCCTAATCTGGAGCGCACCTCTTGCCCAATTAGTTTCGCAAAATATTTGTTTGCTTTTCGCTCACTATTTTATTGCTTTTGAAAATTCCATTTATATGTTAGCAGTTCATCTCTTGCCTGCCGACGTTCTCCTAACATCAAAATTAAAATCTTGCGACTTGCGACTCATTAGCCGTTTGTATCAAATGTATTAATTTTTATCTGAGAAAATTCCCCATCAAAATATTAGCTTTGTTATAAACATAAATGTTGGCTAGTTCAACTGTTAATCTTTTTACTATCACTTGAATTTTAACTCTATAATAAAGAGGTTTGTTCAGGTGACTCTTCGTTCTATCTCATTCCATGGGACTCCCACGTAACTAGTAATACAAATTAAAAGCATACTGTGTATGTTAAATGTCTAATTTCTACAGAGCAATGGCTAATGTTCCCCAAACACCGCAGTTAGGAGGGTCAATTAAAATTAGCAGATATTTTCTCAGTTGTCACCTGAATTAGGGACAAAATTATTATCTTAGGGCCTCACATCACTAAGCCATGGCCTTGGGGTTATAGATTTTATACTTACCGCAATGTGAATAGTGTCCTTTAGTCCGGTTCAAAAGAGACGTGATCAGAACAGACTACGTTCATAGTGGGTCTCCTTTGAGTGTGGTGTGTTATGAACTGGTCTGTTATGAACGTGGTTTGTTATGAAAGGGTCTGTTATGAAAAGGTTTGTTTTGCACGTGGTCTGTTTCGAGTGGTCTGTTATGAGCAGGTCTGTTTTGAAGTGAACCAATGTAAGCTTGTAATAGTGTTGTTCACCTTCATAAATTTCCTTATATATCATGCAAATTACTTACAATGGGGTATGGAACAATTTTCAAGACCACTGTCCCACTCCATGGGATTGTCATGTGTATCCATTTCCATGGACAAGCATGACAATTAGTTTCTTTCCTGATGTTGCAAAAAAATATTTGTATTTCTTGTAGCTCATTTAGTTGATGTTTAAGCGGTCTGGGAGCGAATGTAACAGTCTGGGAACCCAATGTGACGTTACTTGAGGGGAGGTGGTTGTAAGAGCATGCGGAATGTTGCGAGGTTGCCTGCAGAATTTCTAGAATGTCCAAACGCTGCGAATACCGAGGCAGCTTAGTCGTTGTATGAGCACTATTCTGTTTTCCGGCTAAACTACCTCATATTTAAGTTGAGCCGAGCAAGGCGTTATAGCTCTCACTTATTTCAAAGCTTGTTTCATATATTTCCTGCTGCACAAATCTTTATTTGTAAGAGGTCTTTGGTCAGCAGCAGCAATGCTTCAACCACGGCGAATTAACAGAAGAAGCACGCTGACACTTAGTACAAAGTCACCTGCAGAAACGAAGTCAACGCATAAGATGTGTGCGTACACAAATGGGAAAATCACGAATTGGCCAGCTCCGGAGCAAGCCCACGCAAAACTCCCTTGACGCAATGACAGGTCGACACAAGTAAGTCAGAAGAGTAATGTAATCGTAAGTTCTGAAATGCCTGTTTACAAAGCGAATGGTTGACATCCACTATAATAACTTCCTCTTTAGAGAAAATACGAATGTTTATGCCGTGCTTTTTTTAAGCCGTTTCTGGGTGTCAAAATGACACCCTAAAATCTGAAAGCCAAGATATGGTTTTACCTTGCCTTGAAGTAAAACGATTTGAGGAAAGCATGCTTTCCTTTTGTCAACGTTGCCACCTCACCTGAGAGAACTGAGCAAAATTTTTCAGGCGGGTTGCTTTAACTTAGCACAGATAAAGCTTCCGTGGCATCAATAAGCTCTCTGATGCCGCTGCTAAATCCGAGATTATAGCTAATTACGAAACGTTTGAAAGTGAAATAGGGGAACTTGCATTGGTTTGGCTGACTCGTGTGTGTCAAGTGTCATGGTGTTTTGGAAGGGCACCGAAAGATTGGCAAATTGATCATCCCCATACACAATAAGGGAGACAGGAGTGAATGCTCCAACTACCAGGGTATCTCTTTGCTTAGCCTCCCAGAAAGAATGTATACCAAACTGGTTAAAAAAAGATAAGGCGAATTAATTGAAGCAAAGCTGGAGGAAACTTAGTGCGGTTTTCGTCGCGCCCGTAGCGCTACATAACATATTTCCAGTCTCCAGCCAATTTCCGAGAAATCCTGGAAGTCTGCCAAAGACGTATGCACATGTTTTGTCGGCCTCGGGAAAGTACATGGCCGGGTTCCTCGTGAAAAGCTTTGGGGGGTGTTGCAGGAGTACGGTGTTGACGGGTGCCTCTTGCTGGCTGTCAAATAACTGTACTCCTGCTGAGAAGCTTGTGTCCGTGTCGACGGAGTTAAAGTACAGCCGTTCATTGTTGGTGTTGGACTTCGACAATGGTGTGTGCTGTCATCTCTTCTCTTCATAGTTCATATCAGGGTTCTCCAACCTACGGTTGGAGGGGGCCAAATTCGACCTGCAAAGCCATTTCATCCGGCCGCAAAACACATTTTGCCAATAATGAAAAAATAATATATTTACGAAAAATGTGTTGATTTCGTACAATGTAACGTATCACGAAAAAATCACATTGCACAAAATGTCCGGCTCTCGAACTGTTGTGCTATAGCTTATGTGATCCTCTCCCGAAAAATTCGGAGAGCCCTGACCTATATGAATTTGATAGACAGTCACAGACGCATCGATGAGGCACTGGCGCAACTAGAGGTTTGAGCCAGGGGGTGGGCGAACTTAGCTCAAGGGGGCCCATTGACTACCGTTTGGATATGCGATAGTTACTTCCCGAAAACTCCTACGTTACTCCATAAAAACAGAAAATATTTGTCTGATGATGTGATGAGCTTCAGTTGGTTAAATGACTTTAACGTAGACTTTCATGTTTTCATGTAGCATATCCTTTCTAAAATTGATGCCCATCACTCATCAATGCCATGTGCCTAGGTAAGGTAGGCTTATCATTTGTTGTAAGACCCACCACACTCAGGGGCGTAATGAGGCTAGATGGCACCCGGGCCAAGAAGCAAGTTTGGCACCCCCGTGTTCGAACCTGATGTATTTCGGAAGCAAATGTACTGTATTGACGAAAGTACTTGTGACATTGTTGGGACTTTGTGGCGCCCCCCGCAGTGATTCGGCGCCCGGGGAATTGTGCCCCCTTGCCCTCCCTCGTTACGCCCCTGACCACACCTGACTTTTGGTAATTGACTCCTAAATTAACTCCACTCTTCTTATAAGCACCAAATGCTTGACTTATGATGAGGCATGAGGGTAGATTCTGGGCACTGCTTGAGTAAACAACAAAACAAATGTAATAAGTTCTAAACGGAATTTTTTGAGTAGTTCATTGATCTCTCCGCATCAGTGATAAAACCACATTTATTTAGCAAATACTAAGCAATAATGCCAAACAATTTTATCTACATATGAAACTGCACACCAAACAATAACAAATAGGTATGAACAGTGTCGTAGCAGCCCAATTCTGGGCCCACCAAAATGCTTACAGGGCCCACCTAAGAGTGATTTCTAAAAAAAGGTTTATGAAGCGTTGCTGTATCAGCGTTAGTGTTCTTCATGATTTAGTTGTCGCTGTAATTAATCCATCGAAGGGCCACTCAACTGGTGGACCGTGGTCAGACATCAAAACAAAAGAAATCACTTTATAGTGGTACAGTAGCACACTTGAAAAGTATTACACAACAATAAACCATGAAAATATCATAAGCAATGTCACATTATCAAACGGCTTCGAGCGAGGCTTTTGACATACAAAAGCCTATATGACATCATTCAAATCTAGAGAGCGCACACATGAAGCTTCGATTGACAACATGGCTAATGAGGACAGTCTGCTGTCTGTCATATGACACTTGTTGAAGGTTTTTTTCAGCTTCAGTTTGCTGATACTCCTTTTAGCGCTGGCAAAAGTATCGGGGCAGTTTAACATAATCCAAAGTGCAATAAATACGTCAGGATAAACTTCATCCAGACGTGTCTTGAGAATAGAGCTTAACAAAAGGAATTGGGTCTTGACTTAATCATTGCCATTTAAAACGACGTTTATTTGGAGATGTTGTAACGAAATGCAAATGTTAACAAAAATTTGCCGGAAGTCAGAATCAAGCCTATCATTCAGTTATGAAAGCGCTGTTAGTGTCACCGAAGTAACAAACCTGAGATGTTAATTTTTCTTGAAAAGCAATGTGCATCGTGCTTTTAACTGACCGAAATTCGCATGCATAAACCTTTCTGGTGTCTAAACTTGTTAATCTCCTGGTGCATGGCACATGTTTATATTATTGTATTATAGACTATAAATGTTGACAAATATAGACAGGGGGGCTACGTGAACGCAACATGGTTAACATCCATAATCCACTAACTGTACTACTCTGTTGGGACAATCAAGCTTCTGAAAAAGCTCTTCTAATTACACTATTCTCCATCTTGCTGTCTGAACAGCAAGCTGCGCATATATGTAACGTTGGCCGTAAGCACTACTGGTGTCTTGCTTCTATGCAGTACAAAATACAAGAAGACCACCTGTACCAGCCATAATACATTTTTTCACAACAATAACTACACAAAATATGTTGATCAAGTGGACGTCTGACTTCTGGACTCATACAATTAGACATAGACTAACGTCACGTTCAACCCTCCAAGCAATGAATGGTGACGTTTTACGCTCAAGCCTCAAATGCATTTATTACCTCACAAAAGTACAGATAATGATCAGGCGATGTTATTCTAGGTAACAGCGGCAAGTACTGCTCTGTCTATAAATTATTACAGGAAAAACAGACATGGATTTATGAAAGCTACACTAATTTCTAGTGTTTCACATTTCAGTATAGGGGTTGAACGTTTGTTCGGGAGGCTCAGCCCACAAAAGCGGCCTGACTGAATTTTGGGCCCCTTGTGTCGCTAGGCGGTAAACTTGCTGATGTTTGTCTTATACGGATAATCGCATATTCCAGTTAAACACATAGCAAAAACTCTTGGCAAATTGGTTGTGAGATCAACTGAATTCGTCTGTACTCACACCCGAAATCAACGGAAAACGCACCGAGAAATTTTTGAAAAACGCTGAAAACAAAAACCTACCAAAATTCAAAAATAATACTAAACACCGAAATCCAAGCCAACAGGGGGTCTAACGTTTTACATTTAGCCTGCCAGGGGGCGGCGCGCACCTCTGCTCCCCCGTCCGTTACGCCACTGCGATGAGGGTGTCACTGTTGGGAACTGCAGGATGAACCGTTTGCTTTTTGCAGACGAATTAGTACTGCATGCGTGGATCTTCTCAAAAGGGTCTTCAGTACGCATTTGATCGGTTTTATGCTGCGTGCGACCAAGCAGGAACGAAAATCTGCACTAAAAGATTAAGGTAATGTCTCCCTCAAGACGCCCAAGGCAGTATATTCTGCAAGTGAGCGGAAATACACTGCAGCAGGTGGAGACACTCAAGTACCTTAGGGTGGTATTCACGTGTGACGGAAGTCGGAACAAAGAGATTGATACACGTGTTGGTAAAGCAAATGCAGTTCTGCGTGAGTTTGATTGCTCCGTGGTTGCGAAACGGGAGCTTTCAAAGACCGCGATGCTTTCAGTTTGTAACTCGGTCTTTGTTCCTATCCTCATCTGTGGTTATGAATCTCAGGTGACGATTGAGAGAATACTCTGAAAAGAACAAACGGCAGAGATGGGATATTTGCGAAGAGTTCTCTGTGTGACACTTCGTGACAAAGAGCACATATCTGAAATCGGTAAAGCCCAGGATGTAAAACCACTTCTTCAAATCGAGATATCGCAGCTATGTTAGTTCGGCCATGTGTCCAGAATGTCCCAGGAATGATAGACGAAGTAAGTCCTTCGGGCTGCAGTCTACACCCACGGAAAGCGGACCAGTGGTCGTCCAAGGACCGGGTGGCGTGACTACATCTCTGATCTTGCTTGGTCCCGCCTTGGTGTGGAGCCAGCAGAACTATCTGAGATTGCTGTTGACCGTGAGGTATTTGCCCCCGCGACTCTCCCCAAATAAAAACCGGGCATAAAAATGAATGAATGAATGAATGAATGAATGAATGAATGA
>JGI24159J19872_10003527_pt1 | contig 19528 bp, 10 predicted proteins | sample Ectturendosymbi4_FD_19872 | JGI IMG/M metagenome (IMG submission 19872) | reverse complement strand
TTCCAAAAAATTTAAACGGATCTGATTTGTAAAACCGGAGCAACGAAATAAGAGCACATAATCTGCCAACTAACGCATTGCTTCAAAAAATATCAATTGACTTGACATGTACAAATTTGTGATAAACGTCAAAACATTCAAAACACCAGAGTACATTCGTTGTGAATGTAATCAGAGGATTTAGCAACGCTTGTTTAATTGTGTCCATGTGGAAGATGTAATATAGATTCCACACAAGGGTCTGTGAATTTGTTCAAAGCATGAGTAAAAAATTAAACATTTTGATGGATACAGTAATTCAATATTAAATGTTCATCTAAACTATTTTTAATAAGTTTGAATGTTTTGTGGCTTATCATCTCAGTAAGCTATCTGACTGAAATGAGTAAAGCTCATCCACAGCAGAAAATGTACTTGTTCCACAGGCAGTAGGCGTACTTCAGTTTCATCCCTATGTTTAAATGCTTGTCCATGATATGTCCCTGTAATTGTTTAGCATGGTATTGTTAGTGTTGCAAGATTTTAATAATCAGACCCATGTAAAATCTTTGATTGATATCCTTTTTCTTCTGCTTGTGCCTAAATTAGAATTTCATATGCCTCTCCTCTGCTTGTTTTTGTCACTTGGTTTCATACTATTTGAAAAAAACTATAGATTTGAGTCCAAAATAATTTGATATGGTAAATTAAAGTTTGTTTTAGGAAAATGTAAGGTACCTGGGTCTGTAGGGACCCGATTTCTCTGATTCTAGGGACCCGATTTTCTCTGATTTTAGGGACCTGATTTAAAATTCTGGGGACCCAAATCGGGTCCCTAAAACGCCTTAATAATATAATATAATAATATCATGATATTTTATTGCAGACTCATGGTCCATATCACAGACACAGGAGCACAAAAAGTGTTTAGCTGTACATCAGCGCACATTACAGAAACGGTGTTAGCACATGACTAACACTGGGAGGAGCAAAGCAGTTTATCCTCTCCGCAGCTTAAAAAACCTGGTAAATTATATTATAGTTCTTGGATTTTCAGCATGGTATTATGTTTGAATGTTGCTTTAGTTTATTGGATAGATATTTGCGTTCTGCAGAGGGTGTGTGTTCATACTATGGATTTTTCGTGTCTGCTCATAAACAAGTAAATTTTAATTTACCTTACTTAAGATTCCATTTAAAGGTAAAGTGGCAGAAGGCTTAATTAATGCAGGCTAGTATTGAAGGCTACCTTCGCCTTTTAGCTTGTGAACACTTTTTAAGTGCCAGTACCCCAGTAGCAACAGTAGCAGTTGCTTTTGTTTGTTACAACGGCCAACCGTTACAGGTACCAGCTTGCTTATACCAAGCAAACAGGATAGACGCCAGCAGCACGTCGAACTTCGCTCGCATGGCAACCGACGCAACCAAGCGTAAACAATATTGCAAGTGTAAACACTTTCCCACCCTCAGCTTGGCTCAGCCTTTCTTGGCCCCAGTGTAAACCAGCCTTTATTCACAAATTTGAAAAATTTCCGGACCCGGATTCAAAAAGTTTGGAAAAGGAGCGGACTCTGAAAAAGTGACTCCGGACACCTCTGGTCCCCGAGTTGTTGTTGCTGGAGGCAAAACCCTCACATTTTTTGGAACTGCTCAAATTCACAGAGATTTCCCGGTGGAGTAAAAGTCAGCAAGCCCCTTTTCCCCTGGCTATTTTTTAGTTTTTCCTTCATTTTCGTATTGATTTCGTTCCTAGCAAATGTTCAGCATGCTACTAGGCAATGTACCAAAGATGTGCATCAACTGTTCAAATGACCTTCCTGCGGCAGATGGGGGTCTCTTGGCGCATCCAAATTTCTTGTATGGTCATGACCCTGTTACTTTGTATAGATGCCCTTGAATATTACAAACGCGAAGTTATAGCCGGTGTCAAGCGAAATTTCTGACCTATTATTGTTTCAGTTGTTTTGCTTCCAAGAGTAAAGGAATAGCTAGGCGTTTGCTTTTTTGATGTGTGTTGTGTAAATTAAAGCTTTTTGATTAGATGACAGATACAACAAGCTAAAGTACGGGAATAGCCATAACCACTAAAAAATATTGGACTTAGTTTTAGATCGTAACCCGACCCACTTACCTAAACACTAAGCCCTGAGCCCTAATCATCAATTTTCTCAGCGTANTTGATATGTAGAATATTACTCTGTGCATGAGCACATGACGTGAATTCAGAAATTTCACNTGACCCTGGGGTATGACTGTAAGGTGCCTGAAAGAATCGCTGATAAAAGTGTTGAAAAAGTGTAGGTGGCTCACATTTTCAGATAAGTAGGCTACTGTAATGCAGAAACCTATTTTTTATAGGGACAAACTCAAACTGACCCTAAGCAACCGAAGCTCCAGGGGTGAGCTCCTAAACAACAAAACACAATCATTGCTTGCAGCTCAGCGCGACACGTTACGGTCGTGCCGTTGATTGGAAGGTCTGCGTTTCTGCTTTTGCTTCGCTTGAGCGTCACCCAGTTGCTTTCAGCGTCTCTGACGTGAAGGCAAAAAAACAAGGCTTTCCTGTCAAACTGGAGCCACGCAACCTGGGTTTCGGCTTCGGACGCTTTCAGCAAGCAACGACTGGCTTGTAAAATATATTCTCTTTTGTACACAAGTCACTCGGAGTTATGTTGCGGCGCTAGATACAGACATGAGATAAAATATTCGAAAATCGCAACTATCCTGTAACGAGAAGGAAAGTTGCTCGCTTGGAAGAAGTATTACGCTCCATGAACAAAAATCGCGTGCACAACGCCTGTTATGGTAAAAGAGTACGCGATCAGCAATTGTCAGTACGACTAGAGATAGGGGGTGAAAAAAGACGGCTGAAAGGGGGAACGGTTAAAGCGAGAAGCAGAGGAAACACAACGCAGAGCAAACCGGAATCGTGGGACGAAGGTTCTTCCCCAAAACGATAAAAAATGAGAGAGGCAATCGAAAACAAGCGAACTCAGGCCGTCGGGACAAAGTTTTCAACTCTCTCGAGCAGCGTCTCCGAGTAGCCGGGACTGTAGTAGCGGACGATTTCTTCCGGGAAGCAATTGTTAATGGTGGTGATGTAGTCGTGCAGGTCGGACCCCGGGTCGGCTTTGATCTCCTGCACTTTCTTCAGGCCGCCGCTTGTGACGAAGATGCGGCGCGCTTTGCTGTCGTGTGGGAGGACCTGAGAGAGCAAAATAATCTTGGCTCAACTGCACGGGTACTTGAGTGGCTTGAAGTTTTTCGGGTCGAGAAAACGCTATGGACGTTCGAAAATCTTGCTTTGTGATGAGGCTTGACCGCGAACTGTTACAATGGAAAGCAATCAAACAAAAGAATTTCGAAAAACCAACTTCTGTGGCGGTTGTCACAGAGGACGTGTGCAAACGTTGGAAGATGTACAAGCACTGATACGAAAATAAACCAAAAAGGCTTGAAAATGGAGATCCGTGTCCCTATTACAACAAAAAATAAAACTTCATTTCGCAATTTTGTCTCTAACTTCAAAAATGAAATAAGTAAAAATTCTATACATTGCTGCCGGTAAAAATTCTGGAACAATTTTTATAAAGAGAATGTGACAGTAGCAGTGTAGGTCACTGCACACACTTGGTCATGTCCTTCAATGGAACAAAACTTTGAAATCCTTTAAAAAAGCAAACATCAAAAACAGCTTTTCGTGCCTACGAAAACAACGTTGCGTCAAAAGCCATCCCCATTTTATTAGGTAAACTGTTTTGGAACCGATTAAGTTATTTTATGAAAATTTGGGTGCTTGGCATGAGTTCAAGCTTGATACCTTTCAGTAAACGGCAAAAAGCAGGCAGGTCATGCGGCGTCTTGCAAAGAAACTAACCTTGCTGTATTGGCCAACCACATGCTTGAGCACGTTGGCTGGGGCTTCGTGAAGGAGAGGTTCCAGCGCAGGAAGATGAACGCACTTTTGCAGGATGTTCTTGAGCGCTTTCTTTGACTGCAAGTGCACATAAAAGTTATATGCGTGCGTTTTTTCCTGGAAGTCAAAACACGGCTGCTGGGATCGACCAACCATAACGTGAGGAGCAGCTACAAGCAAAGGAAAAGATCAGTTGCGGACAAAACGATTTTGGGTCNGGGTCAAACTGAAAAAAGTTTGTCAAATCGCCAAGTACTTTTGCAAATTTCATTTCCGCAACACCTCAACTGTTTTTTCAAACGTTCTAGTTCCTTTTTTTGCCAACTTTGGTAGTAAGCGTATGGTTCACCCCTTTTTTGCGGCAGTGTTTCTGGTTCCAACAGACGACAACAGTTGGAGAAATCAAAATTTTCGTCATCTAGAAGTTGAAAGAACAACGATCAATCAAAAAGTTAGGCCACCAACGCTAGTAACCAAGTGTCTTTTTCAAAATAAATTTTGAGAAGTAAAGGGTTTTGTTCTTTGTGGTGGTTGGACCCATACAAGCGATTCCCCCACTTAACCCTCAACAGACATACAAAAAAGGCGAAACCTTTGATAATGTTGAAAGATCTATGCCGCCGTTGTCAGGAAAATGAGTACAGACTATAAACGGAGTTAGTGATAACATGATCGCAATACATTACTGTTAGGTTCTGTTGCTTAGATTTAAAAAAATGGGTCATTTGGTAAAGAACCCTGGACAAGGATTTTGTCACTCGCGCAAATGTTTCAAAATCCCAATAATGACGTGCAACACCTGATTTTCAATCTTGCCAAAAGCTCAAGTAGTCTTGAAAAAAGCTGAGGAAGTTTTTATCTGAAAGCAGAGTCTTTGTCAAAACCCAAGCAGGCGAACCTTAATCTGGAGGTCTTCGGAGCTGCTGGCGGCGAGGTACAGTTGCAGTAGCCTGGGCAGGACATTTGCCACAGCAACCGCTTTAGCATGCTCCGGCGTGTGTCGGCCTATTTGTCCAAGAGACCAAGCCACGGCCGCTTTTATGTGATCTTCTGGTTCGTCGGATAGAGTGATAGCCAATTGATTGACTCCCTACAATCAGATTGCATAAAGGAGTTGAATACCAGCAGGAAAAAGTTGGTTGAAAACAATTTCAGCAAACATACTAAAAGTATAAACGAAACTGAACTAAAAGATTTGGCTTTTATAACATGAATTTTTCTACTGGGTAAAATCCATATTCTTTGAGAATGAACCCAAGTTACAAGATGTTTAAAGATATATCACTTTTTGCGGAAACGATAAAATCTTATGAAAAGGAGTCCGACCTCACAGAAGCGCACAAGCGACGTATAAATTCCTCTGGAAACAATGGCATCTTTTTTCGTCGACTATAGTTTTCACAATTTGCACCATTCTACGACTAAAAATGCATCATAACACCTACACCAAACGAACACAGCGTAAGTTTATCTGGCTAGCCTGTACCAATGCCCACTGAATCTAAGATAGGCTTACTTTTGACACAATGACGGCCATAGCCAAATTTTCGGAGTGAGCGGCGATGTAGCCCAACGTCATGACGCCTGGCAACCTGACGTTGCCTTTGGATTCGCCGACGTAATCAACGATGGCTGCGACACCTCCGGCGTTAACGATCAGTTGTGCAAGCTGAAACATACCAAGGGTATATCAGGCCAGAAACGCCAGCACAAGATGCTTTCGTAATGTGCAAACAACCAATAGAGTGATTAATTTAATACGTACTGCATTGCAAAATGTGCAGCTATCTTTTCAATCAATGCAATATGTCTTGGCTAACTCAAAAGATACGGATACACACCAAAAGTTACGCCATGAAACGTACGAACATAACAATTCCTAAAGTATTCAAAAAACGGTGGATTTCTAAGGTACATTATCTTGTCACTGAAAAAAACTGCAATGAGAATGAGACTGATCACAATATAATTTGCCACCTTGAAACTGTTGTTTTACTCTAACTTTAAGCGGAGTTGTGAATGCGTGGTACACGTTAGGGAGCAGGAAAACAGTGATGTTAGGCATTTTAGCGTTTGTCATACTTCTCTGTTCAGGCACTAAATTTTTACGCGTTACGAAAAACAAACCAAATGGCTAGAAAATTCGTAGCAACAACGTGATCTATACCAATTTTTGCGTGTGGATATTAGCACATTTAAAAAGAGCATTTTCTGGTTAGTGACTAAGAATTTCCAAACGTTCGAAACGTTTACGAACAAGCACTTCTATAACAAGTGTCGTAACTTGGCATTCTCGGTCGAATTCATTATCATCAACGCTCGTGACTTACGACATGCAGTTGGAAAAAAAGCTTTGATGCAAATGTAAGACAACAAAAAAAGAGAAGCAGGAGAAAAACTTAACATCGCACATGAAGCGATCCAGACCTGTAGTACAAGACATATCTGAAGCAAAACGCGTCTGACAGAGATTTTGTCGAACGAACCTCAGGAGTGTGCTTGGCGATTTCGCGAACAAGCGTCGCGACATTCTTGCGCACGTACTCGTCGGGATCGCGGAGACACGTCAGAACCGCGGGGAAGATTTCGGCTTCGACCACCATCTCCGCCAGGTCGACCGAGTGCTTTGAAATCTGGCTGAGGGCCGAGAATACCTGTCGCTGAACCAGAAGAAAGCAAAGGAATCAGTCAGTGCAGCGGACAACAAAATAGCTTTTCCAATCAATCAGAAGATTGGTCCTTTACAATAGATCTTGGACAGCTGCAGCACAAATATCCGCAGAAGGCTATTTTTTCTTGCAGCTCCGTGTCAAAACTCGTGGACATGGGCTGGGTCGAAAAGCGTTTGCATCTTCACTTGTAAGCTGCTCTGATTTATAACATTTGCCAGCACCAGATGAATTACATGTCCATTCATCTGAAAATCAACTCAGCAACTACAAAGTCAAGCCGCATACTACCAGGCAACAATATGTTAAACAATAAAGCATTTAGCAGACACGGTGGTAAACACAAACCGAATAAAACCCCAGCAAGACATATTTAAATCTTGATGTATGACAGTGCAAAGCGGCGAGCCACCCAAAACGGCGACAGGAACTAACCTTAAGCTTTGCATCTGGATTGAGAATCATTTGCGCCAGATGGGCAATTGCTCCGGCGTCGACAACAGTCTGCGCCAGCTCCGGACTGTGCTTGCACACATCGCTGAGTGCCGACGCTGAGATACGTTTCAGAGACAGTTCGGGCTCTTGTATGCACAGCACGAGAAGAGGCACAGCGCCGGCGTCAACCACTGCTTGCGATAACTCTGCAGCAAAATCGAACGCCTCATGAGATGGAGAAACGCTAGACGCAAAAAAGCTACATTGAGCTTTGATTTTTGCAAAGAAAAACACACTGTGGTGAATTGATACAACGGACGCTTGAGCGCAGAGAAAAGTATGGCAGCTACAGTGACATCAAATCAACAACTGCGGCCTTCAGCATCCGCAACAAAAGGAATACTGCGAAGAACGGTTGGTTACGGAACTGTCGTCAGGATTACAAAAGTTTTTAGAAGTATACCGCGACCTTGCAAACCTTTTTTCAATGCTAAATTCAGTTTCTAATTTTTGAAAAGGATTGCAATCAACCGGAAAGCTATTCCTCCACATCCACCGATGGACTGAGCACAGGAGGGCACTAAAAGTGTGTAGAACACAGCGTAAAAGTTTAAAATACGTATGTTGATGAAACAACCTTGCAATCGCAATTACGGGCAATGCACACCAACACTACACTGTTTCGCATGTTGTCTGGTTGCAATGATTTCCGACCAGGGGTGCATAGAGTTTTTGCGAGTATGAGATCAGTAATAATTTTGACAGTCGAAAAAAGCTAACCGGAAAACTGCATAAAAGTTTTGTCAGTCTACAAATCCAGGACCGCTGGCTTCTTGTAATTACGTCAGAGTTTCAGAGGTCTGATTTCCTGCTGCTGACAGTCAACTGTTCATACGTTTTTGCCAGATTTACTTTGTATGCGACTTTATGACGTATCAAGCCATGGCTAACAATAACTATTTTATGCGTTCAAACAGAGTTTGCCGAACTCTAGCGCCTTTAACACTTGCAACTACAAACGAGTAAAATCCTGTGCAATACGTATCGCCAGGGGTGTAGTAGCGTTGAACGGCGTTCCCACACCTTTTTTTCGTGTAGGAACACGTTACCACACCTTTTTGCACTTGTAACGTTACTTAAAGATGTGGGATCTAAACGATTACATCAAACCATGGCTGTGATCTCACAGACGTGCTAGCGACACGCAAATTCGCACTGCTAGTCAAAAGTCTACTGTGAAACAGGAATATCCAGCGTGAAAATTCATGTAGGCGAATGCTCACTTTATTCGAACTATTTGGTGCAGTCTTCCTTTTTATTGGTGTGGATCGGCGTTCCCACACAACTACACCCATGCTTATTGCAACATAATTTTGTGCAATTTTTGAGGTGTACTTAATCGCAATCACACACAAGAATGAGCTGAAGTGCAAATGATGAAAGCAATCTGACGACCTCACGGAAGAATACAACAACGCGAGCATAAACAAAAGAACTTAATTGTCATGTCTATTTACCTGTTTCACCAGCAGAATGCTTGCTTCACAGAGCTACTAAACTGCGACCTCAACACACGAGCACTATCTAAAACTATAGCGCTATTTTCCAATACCTTTCTAAGGCTTTTACAAAGTCTTACTGGATAACAAATATTAGCATTCGGATTCTAACCAGTTCGTTGATTCACGTAATTCAGAGCTTTAAAAAATATCTTGAAGCTCCAATTATTAGTTTCTCATGACCCACGCGCTTGTTCCTTATTAAAAATAGTACTTCGACAAACACAAAAATCAAAGGTTCCTACAATTTCCCCGAAATCTTTTACTCAACAGCCCGAGATTTCTTTCCACAAACAACTTGTCGAAATAGAAAATTAATGAAAAATATGTAGGTTAACTTTCAAATGTTCTCTCTCTTGGAGTCGTATTTCGCAGAAGCTTGGTATGGTTCTGACCAAAACTGACAGCTTTGAAATGTTGGGGTGCTTTGTGCCCCATTGTTTTTATACTTTTATTATCTCCTTTTCATCCTAACTCTTTTCAGTTCGGTAATATCCACCGCGATTATTGTTCTGAAGCAGTCACCGGGCAACCAAAAAAGTGAAAATTAACGTGACTCACTGGGGCCCTCCGGTGTGAGGAACAATAAATCACTTTGCACAGTAAAACACTTGATTAGCTTGTTCTCCCATAGCTGAGCATGTGCATGGCGACTTCAAAATCCGCGTTAATTTTCACAAAATTGTTAAGCTTTGTTATTCTGCTTATCGAAAAAATTGAGTTTCACCACTTTCTCAACTAAGAGCTGCGCTGTGTTGAAAACTTTGTTGTCTTGCTGCATTCAGGCCTATGCTCGTAGAATGAACATGTTAACCACCTCTGTTACCACTCGTAGTAAGTTCAATCAATCATGAAAAGTGTTGTTTCTACCCTAAAACAGCTCCCATGCATTTGCATGACAACATATCCACGGCGTCTGCTACGATTCGTAAGCATCTGCTGCGTAGACGCCATAGTGCATTAATATTAATGTTCACAGCCACTGAATGTGTTCTTGTAGCCGAATTAAAATCAAATTTAGTGTTGCCTGGCTGCCGTCTGTTGCATTCCAACTGCTTTGCTCTGCAAAAATGAACTCTTGCTTAAGTCGGGAATTTATCCAACAAATAATCTTTTTAATTGATCTAATTTGAATGATGTCATAATTTCCAGCACACCGCCACAGCGATCTGTGGAATTTCACTGATTGCATTTCTTGTGTTTGTAACCTTATTGTTTGGGCTGTGGAATTTCACTGATTTCATTTCTTGTGTTTGTAACCTTATCGTTTCCCGCAAATGTTTCGACATACAATTACACCTTTTTTGTCCATACTGTCACCGTTCTGTATTTTTTACTTTAATTGCTGTGGTCAGTTTTCTCATGTTGGCAATTTTCTGAGATGCTATGTAAAGCCCCACTTCAGACTTGAGTCTGCTAAAATTTCTGCAAAAATGAAACAAATGCATTTTCCTTGCAAATTTTATGCAAGCCATGGGCCATTTACAGTGCCATCCAAATTCACTGAACCTATACATATATTTTATTTGTGCTGATGTTCATGTTATTTCATTTTGAGGAAAAAGGAAGGTAACCAATTAGAAAATACTCAAAAAATACCACCTGCAATGCAAAACTTTACTTTTAAGGGGAAAATTACTCATTTTCAATTAGTTTATATGAGATGATTTGTAGAAATTTGGGATACATTTCAGATCAGTGTTGTGACATAACTCAGACAGCTTAGAGTTTTGACGTTTTGTGCAAACCACATTAAATCAGTAAAAAGGTAGAGCTCTTTGTGTAAGCCAGTGCAGCATGCACAATTACCAAAAGAAATCTGAAGGGGCTTGTTACTATATGTTTCAACAAAACAACCTAAGTTGACAAGCTGATTCTTCCACACAGGAGATACAGTTTGCGAAGAAATTTACTCTTTTTAGAAAGGTAGAAAATTTGTATCCATGGTGGAGTAAATTTCCAAGAAATAACATCTGCATTACTTGGGTGAAACCACTGCTGCACAAAAATTTTTTCCTAGTTCAAAAAACATGTGGCTGATGGTCTGTTGTCCACTGATGGTCTTAACACTTTGAAGAAAGCTCAGCATTGAGTCATGTGGAAGTCAATGGCACAAATAGACTATCAGCAACATGGGGGCTCTGATAACAAAAGACTGAAAATTTATGTTTTCACATGAATGTTACCAGTCTTTTGAACAAACTAATTTCACTGTGACATATTTGCAGTGGTATAAATGTACAAAAAATGTGCTGCTTTTGCATTTTTCCTTTCTTTCTCAGTAATGTGCAGATTTGTATGGATAAAAAATGCAAGCATTTAACTGCAGGTAATAAGCATGAAATGGTGTGCCAAAGAAGATTCAGCAAAATGTGCATAACTTAAGCAAATGTGTGGTTCTACATTCATCAAAAGCATCTCAACATTTAGTACAAACACCACACCTGCATTGTGACGAGCAATGTAGCCAAGTGCCCAAGCAGCTGATTCTTTAACACCAGGATCAAACTCTTCCAGACAGATGACAAGAGCATCTAGTGCTCCACAATCAACAACAGCTTGTGCCAGTTGTGGAGAATGTTTTGCTACAGCACGAAGAACAAATGCTGCTGCCTTTTTGTAAAATCTCTGCAGAGATCAGTGTAAATGAAAATTAAAGGAAGAGATACTTAACATATTGCATAGACATAGTGTATCTACTATATAACAAAAATACATATTGGGATCATTAATTGCTCAATTAATCATAACATTACTTCCATTAATTAAGGTTAAGTCAAAAACTTTGTAACAATCAACCAGACATTTATTTTTAAAGAATATCCACCTACATTCTGTTCAGCAAGAGAATACACCAATTGAGGAAGAATGTCTCCTTTAACAACTGCTTCTGCTAGGTCATCATTGTAGTTTGCCAAGCGCCCTACTGCAAGGGCAGCTGTCTGCTGCACAGTAGGCACAACATCAAGTAGCAAAGGGCGCAGAAGGGCCATAACACCTGATAACAAACAATATGTTATCAATATTACCAGTGTTCTCTGCAAAAACATGGACAACAAAATTTGAACCTTCAAAGTACAAGATGCTATCTGAATGCTTTTGATAAACTAGCTGTAACAGACTTGCCTGCATTTTGAAGAGTTTCTATATTCTGTGGTCGAGTAGACAGCTCAGCAATCGTTTGAACAAATTGTGTTCTCGCTTTCTGATACTGTTCAAACACTGCAAAAAGATTGAAAATCCTAATTAGCTAGACATTTCAATGTTTATGAACACAATTACACACTTGCAAAAATGAACAGTCTTTTGGGAATGGTATGCGTATATCACAGATGAAACAAGTTTTACTTCTATGCTAAATGCACGCAACACATTTCTGCAATTAAAGCTATACTATGGAGTATCACTTCATCAAGAAAATCACTCACTACCCACAAATAAAGCATCCACTTGATGTTATTTGCCATTTTTTCATTAATTACTGCATCCTTAGCACACCTAATCAGAACAATGGTACAGGTTAAATTTATATAAACCAAATATTTTGAGTAATATGGTGAGCTAATTATCAAGTACATGAGCTAGCAGAGCATATGTTCTTTGCAAACTATGGTCACTTGCTTGGAAATATTTGGTTTATTGTGGTTTTAACAGAAGATGTTGATGTTTATTTTGTGAACATCTAGTATAAAACACCAATAACACTACCCAAAATAATGCTTGATGTTTTGTATAAAAAGTAAGCTCTATTTCTGGCTTGTAACACTAGAAAAGTAAGCATTTTAGTTAAGCAAATTGAAAAGGATCTAAAGTTTAGAAGGGGTACTTATCTTTAACAAATCACAATCTAGTTTCAACCTCTAATCTAAATATTAACTTTAACTAAGCCTCTTGCTTAAAATTTTTTTCACTGCACCATGTAGATTAATATGATTGACTATGGTCACCAAAATCATTGCACCAAGTAGATCAATATTTCTAGTATGATGGCAGTTTTATTTGATGTGTCTGTGGCTGACTTACCAGAATTGCGACAACTGCCTAATATGTGACACATGTTTTTCTACGCACATGTTTTTTACTTGGTAGCAAAAGTGTTCATCTTTCATGACCTTTTCAAAATGAATTTCTAATCTCAGGGTTAAAATCAAACTCAGTATTTAACAGTGACATGCACTGTATCATCAAATTTGAGCTATACCGGGGTTTTCCAGAAGNCTGCCCAAGGCCGTTAATAGGAAAATAGACACATTGGGAAAATAAGATGTGGACCAAATAACCGCCCGGGCTGTTATACGGCAGTTGCATGTTGCCTGCGTCTGATTCGTTTTGTTCTAGTGGTTTCAAATGTAGTGGGCCTTCAATAGCTATTGAAAAAGTGATATGGGCCGCGATAAAAAAGTTTTCCGAATGCTGGTGTAAGGTGACATCTACAAATAGTATTCAAAATCAGTATAACGTTGGGCGTACCGTGTGAGGTGACAGGTACAAATAGTATCGGTATTCAACTCAAATATTAGCACCATATAAACGCCCGCCTAAAATTAGCGCCCATGGGCGGACTAAAGACTGGGCGGACTTCCGGAAAACCCCAGTATATATGAGTCCTATGATTGATCTGTGATTCACAAACTCTACCACGTATTTGGATGAGTTCACATCAAGCTGTTATACAGCTTTGATGCCAAATAGGCCACACACACCTAGGTTAAAAAAAAACAAGAGAACCCAGACAGCATTTTCCCAAACCAGACAGAGCTTTTTAATGTTTCCTATACAAAAACAAGATGCAGCTTTGTACCATATAACCTGCAGCAAAACTTGCTCTGCCAATGAATGAAAAGAGCTGGAGTGCTGACATACATTATCACCTTCTAATATTTTCACAACATTTATAGAAAGAACCAATCCCTTGCATGTTTTATCTTCACTGAACCACCAAACAAAACAATTTATTTTCATCCACATGAACAAATTATTGAGATTAACCACTGCAAAAGGCGTGCTTGCAAATCTTTCTTATAAGTGTGCTTAATACAGTTTTTAACATAGGCTAACAACATTTAAATGTGAAGTTGAATAAATCAACATTTTTTAATGTCAATGATACTCTTGTACAACCTATCAAAGTGTGGGCTACAATGCTGGCTAATAACTTCATGCTTACACTGACCAGCAAAAGAAAAATGGGCCAGCAAGCAAGTAGCATGTGTGCGTTAAGTCTTAAACTACAACAAAGGTTATAGGAGTTAGGAGCAAGTCTTTTAGACATGGTTCCTTCAGAGGTTGTTTGAGCTTTTATAGCATCACACACAGTGAAATAACTTGACTTCTGTTTTTGTACAACCTTTTCTTGTGAGTGACAGAGTACAAAAGACTAATAGACATCTTCAGTCGAATATTACAATGAATTTAGTTATCTTCAATGCAATTTGCCCATTGTTCCTAGAGTTGGTGTGATAGTCCTCATTCTTTTTACCATATGGGTGCTTTTCAGCCTAAAAGGGTCATTGCCTTTGGTTTTGTGGGCTATTTTCAGCAAACTTTTGTAGGCCTTTGCTTTTGGCTTTGCAAGCCACAGTTTGAGACACACAGCATAAAAATGTTTTATAGAACTCGTGACCAGCAATGCTGATGCTATTAATATGGCCAAAGGTATGCTAGTCAGAAAATGAGCAGTCACTCATGGAATAGAATGAAACAGGCCAGCTGTACTTCATTTCTGTTCTGATTTTTAAGGTGAGCAGGGATTTGCAGATCAGCATCATGAAGAGGCAAATACTTTCTCAAATGATATTTAATGTGCCAGTCTAGCATTTATTTTGCTACAGTTTGAAAATACCAAAAAAAATGCAATAATGGGATGAAAATGATTAATGAAAATATTTTAACTTTCAACTTCTTTAAAACTTTCAGAGCAATTTCTTTTGTATCTAGCTTTGTAAAACTCTACTAATGTTACACTTACTGCCTGACCAAAAAAGTTTTAACAAAGTGTTGGCTTTTTTATTACTTTTTGAAAGCATTATAAAATTGTTATTGCTTAAATTGTTTTATATTAAAAATATTATGTTAGAAAATTAAATTATTGAACAGAAGTGAATGTTTCAGCTAAAAAAACATGTATGTATGAAAATATTTTACCATTGATATCATACTGTTAACTCATCCATTCATTAAGTCATATTCAAAAATTTAATGTTATAATTGGTTGAAAAATAATACAAAGCTTTATAATATACTGCAACTAAGACTATTAAGCTAACATAAAAAACAAAACTAACTCAATTTTAATCATTAAAATTTTTACTGCTCAGCTGATTCTAATTCCTTGTAAAATGAATTAAGCAAAAAAAGGGTCTTTCACATGATGAGATAATAACAAAATTGGTATATGATTTGTTTTATAGTTTTGTATTTTTTCATAATAAAAATAATGCCTGATTTATTGCTTTCAAAGGATTCTTTTTAAATAGTACCCAGCAACACAAATCCTAATTTTGGCTTTATTAAATCATTTCGTAAGAACCTAACAATGTTTTTACGTTACGCACTGATGTGTACTTTCTTACTCAGCTAAAATCTAACAGAACTATTTTGTTATTATTTAGTTTATATATTTTTTTGTTTTAGTCTATCTACAGCTTAAAAATATTTAGCATAATAGCAGGGTCTTTTTTAAGGAAAATGTTAGGTACATGATGGACCTGCAGGGACCCGATTTCTCTGATTCTAGGGATCCAATATTCTCTGATTTCAGGGACCTGACAATAGTTTTCTCTGATTCTAGGGACCCAAATTGGGTCCCTAAAACTTCTTTAAAAAAAACTGATAATAGTGATTCTTTATTGTTCATAAATGGATAATACTTGGTTAGTACATTTGCAAAGGGCCATATAGCTTCTTTGCTTCTAATGATCTCCTTTAAATTTAAAAGGAAGTGTCTAGGTAGCTGGAGACAGCTACGCAACATAAACTGCTAGGTAGCTGGTACCCATGTGATTCAGCACATGGTTAGGTTTAATCGCCACAAACAGAAAGCAGGTTCAGACTTTCTTTATATGATTGTATGGTGAACATACAATGGCAGAGTGGTGGTCTTGGAGGTCGTGTTTGCACTACGCTCAAGTTTCTGATACACTGTTCTTGAGGTGTTCTGGCTGCACTATCAGTATCAAGTTTAGGATTTTGCCTTCTACCTCTACCTACACTTATGATGATGAGCCAGGAGTTGCCAGGTGCAATCTTTTTTCTTGTTTAATTGGTTCCAGGATTTGCCGTAACAAGGTGTATGCACAATTACTTGACGCAACAAAAAACAAAGGATTACGTCTAGCAACTCCTTGCTTCTCTTCAGTATAAACAGGCATTTATACTTTTAGCTTTCAAGCTTTAGCTTTAGTTAGGGTTTTTGCTTTAGTTTCAAGTTAAGGGCTTCACGTTTTACGTTTAGGGTTTGCAGGTTTGGGGTTGTAGGTTTAAGGTTTAATGTTAGGGTCTTGAGTAATAGGGCAAATACAGGTTTACAGTTGCATAGATTAGCCTATTCAGTATTCTTTGGTCGATTGAATTATGCTAATATACTTCCCAATTATTGCATTTGTTATATTTCAGTTTATTTTATTGCTTTTTAAACAGAAAATTTACATTTCTAATTTAACCAACTTTCAATGCATAGAAACTATGAAATCCTGAGTCTCAATCGGAACTAATGTACAACTATGCCCTTAGTCACATGACTATAAATCATTAGCATCATAACTGCATAACTTGGCTTGCGTAGCCATAGTCAAAGATGAGGCAGATTTTAGTTTTGCTTTTAGAGCACTTTTGTCTGCGTATTCACTGCCAGCGGGTGATCTCTAGTGTACGCTATGCTAGGGTTTTGGTTTTTATGTTGCCGAGTACTTAGCACTAGCAGTTCACCCTGCGTAGCCTTGGTCGGCTACCTAGCACTTGATCTTGCACAGTCGTTGCTAGCTACCTAGACACTGCCAATTTAAAAACTTTTGCTGATATATATAAAAACTGTCAAAAAATCTTAAAGACATTGCCACCAGCTAAGATAAAGTTTCAAGTAATTTTATCCAGCTTTATGTGAGAACTTTAGACCTACTTTCAAACATAACTATTGTAGGCCATAGATAAGAATAAGATCAAAACATTCATTGTTACCAATTCTCCAAATTAAGTCTTGCCTCAAAGATCCATCTGAATTATTGACACAAGAAGCATAAACTTAATATACTAGCCTAGTGAAAAAGTTAGACTTTATAGCTATATGACAACTCAGTGACAGATTGTATGCTTAAAATGTAAAAATTGGGTGATTAATTCACCAGTGGAAATATTCAACTTTGTACTCTATGAGCAAGAGCACTGAGCCAAATACCATCGGCAAGGCATACATATCAACTTTTGGCCTCAGATTGCCAATTGCTGTCACCCAAATATTGGAAAAAAATTAAGGTAGTGTCTATTTTACCACCAAGATGCTGGCGGCAACAGATCGGCTGAAGCTATTATGCCGTCAGTTGAACATTCGGTCTCGTGGAATGATGTAATACAAAGAAAAAGGTCACTTTGGCAGGAACACACTGTCCTACTCGTGGTGTAATGGTTAGGTGATAAGGCTGCTATGCCAATGGTTGGTGGTTCGACTCTTGCCTTGCCGAGTTTCTTTTTTTCTTTGCTTTTTTCCAGGCTCCACTTAGGTGTTACCTTTACGAGTCAGTGTTGTTAGGTTAAGATTAGGGTTAGGTAGGTTACAGTTAGGTTAGGTTAGCTTAGCATTAGGTTATGGTTAGGTTAGTGTTAGCTTATCATTAGGTTAGCTAAGCATTACGTTAGGGATAGGTTAGCTTAACGTTAGGTTAGCTTAAGGATACGTTAGGCTTAGGTTAGGATCAGGGTTAGCTTGGGGCTACATTTAAGGTTAGGGTTAGGTTGTAGGTTGATCTTTTAGTTATATTTACTTCCTTTCTACCAAGCCTTTTGCTGCTGCCATCCTGGCGGCAAAATAGACACTGCCGTGTCAAAAATTAAATCCTCAGCCTTTGGCTTGTGTTATGATAAAAGACACTAGGTTAAATTTCAGATTATATTGAATTTTCAAGTCCATCAACAAGAGTAATGCCTAAAAGTATGAAACTTTGAAGATGCTTTACATGTTTTATACCAGTGAGACTGGTGTTTTTTTCAGAAGCTACTCCAGTGTTTGCTGCCGCCTTGACACAGCAATATAATAAGTTCACTTCTAAGTACCATAACTTACTATTGTTTATATTGTTTACCATTAGGTTTATTATTTTTTGAAGATTTAGAGCACTAATCAACGACCGCAACACAGATTAATTGAAAAACAGCATGACTAGCTGACAAAAAATCTGTTCCAAAATTTCATTTTATGTTCGATTTCATAAAACAGTCCGACAACAATACTGCAAAAACAAACCTTGCAAAACTTGACGTTGACTCATTTTGAAATATTTTTTTTACAAGATCTCCAAATTTCGGCAGTTCCAGCAGGTTAGATTCTAAACTAAAAATTGCTGCGAGTTTTTTGCACGCTTCCTTGTGATACCAAGAACCACAAAGTGTTGCTAGGGAACCATACCAAATTCTACTGGTGAAGCTACATAGAAACCTAAAAAAATATTAACAAACAGTTCTTCAAAGGTAAAAAATAGGTTTCTTTTAGAAATCAGGGTTCTTGAGTATTTACTTTGAGGTAAATTTGTCATGCGCTATACTTTTCAAAGCTGCAAAAAAGACAAATGAAACACCAAATCCAAAGAAGCTCTTGAAAAATTCTTTTAGTAGCACAGGATTGCTAATCCAAATTGCACAAGATTTCATGGTCACGGTAATTATACTGTAAACCAGAGATGAGCACGGACAGGACTGGATCGGACTGGATCAGGACTGAAGCCAATTTTGGCAGGATCAGGACTGGATCGGATTGCAAATTTTTTGAAAATTGGCGGATCAGGACTGGATCGGACTGAGAAAATTTTTGTTGTTTTCATGTGATTATGCGGAAAATATCAAAAATGTTAGTTGTGATCCGATTTCACAGGTTTGCTAAATGGTAGTGTATATTTTGCCATCAAATGCAAAAACTCTGCTGGGACTAGTTTGCAATTCGAAAACCTTTGTTCACACAAAAGGTTGAGTTCTAGTAGCGACAACATTAACATGATAGCGTCTATGCCTGCTGTGCGATTGTCCACTGGTTCTGCTCTCACCATTTTCTTTGGTTTAGCTTGTAGAGGTTACCCCTTTGATGGAGTGCTTTTAATGTAAGCGCTCTTTTTCAAAAAGTTTCAGGTTTAGGTTTAGGGTTTGCATTTAATGTGTATGCTTAAATTTCAGTTGAGTGTTTACCTTTAGGGTTTATGTTAGTGGTTCTTAACCCTTTTTACATATCTTACCCTTTTGTCAAGCAAAGTTACCAGATACCTTTACCCCCAATACAGTCAATGCTGCTTATATATTGAACACGAATTCAATGAATTCTTACAGTTTAGAATGATTTATAAAAATTTACATTGGCTGCATTTCATGGTTCAAAAAATGCACTCCCTTGAAGATGAAATTTACCCCCAGGGGAAAATTTATTCCAGGTTAAGAAACACTGGTTATCTTTACAGATTAGATTTCCGTTTTAGGTTTTAGGTTAGCTAAATGCGCAGAGATAGCTAAATGCGTGCAGAGATAGCTAAATGCGCGCAGAGATAGCTATCTCTAACATGAACAAAGTCACCATGACGGAGCCCAGCAAATAACGATGATGTATTGCAGACACATTGTCCATACCATAGGCACACTAAACAACGCATGAGCACCAGAGATGATCACTATCCAGTTTGCAGGTTGGATATCCGGCAAGATAGTGAGTTTGCAACCGGATACGGATATCCAAAAACTGCTTTCAAACGGGAACCGGATACGGATCCGGATATCCGAAA
>JGI24159J19872_10003526_pt1 | contig 19530 bp, 9 predicted proteins | sample Ectturendosymbi4_FD_19872 | JGI IMG/M metagenome (IMG submission 19872) | reverse complement strand
ATAGGTACAATGACTGTTTGCATGCATTCCTGAGGAATTTTTCCATGCATTAAACACACATTGAATAGACTACTCAGGTGGTTGCACACACTTGAATCAGCCAATAAATACATTGCCTAGTAAAACCTATTTTAAGTCATGGGGCTTGCAACAAAGGACAATTACTAAAGGGAGGCGTGGAAGAAAAAAGGTTAAGAACTACTGCTTTAGCAGAACACGATTGATAGAATTTTGGATTTAAACAGGATTTGGATTTTGAAACTGTCAGTTTATCGGATTTGGATTGGATTTTGAAATGAAATTGTCGGATTGGGCTTGGATTTGAAAATACTCAATCCGTTTATCTCTGCTCAGTAGTTCAAGGTGATGCAGTCAAGTGTAACACTACGCCACTGATTCAAGGCTTGATCCCTGCACCCATTTTATCGTGTTAGACAACAATATTGTTAACTCTTGGTGTTTTTTCTTAAATGACAATGATTTGTTTCCTTCTATAGGCAAAATCCAAAAATTCGTGCAAAAATATTTTGTAACCTACTCCAAGTATTTTTGTTCCGTACGGCTATGTGCACATACGTTTTTTGATATTTTACGGTGATGTGCATTGCACCAAAATGGTACTAAAAATATGATGTTAATTTTTAGATTGCAAAAAGGAAATGATGACTCGTGAAGTGTTGCGAGATAACGTTAACATTGAATTCTAAACAGCGTATAGGTGCGGCACAAGTGAAGTGAATCGCTTATTCAATTTTCACGTGATGGTTGCTCAACAAACGAAGATGACGTAAATGCCATACGGCGCGTTACTTATGGTGTAGATGATTTGTAAAATCGCAGGATGAGGACTGTGCTATGGTACTTGCAGCAAGAAGACATATGCCTTAAATGCGGCAGTTGCCTTAAAAACAAGAAAGCGATTGGGTGGTTCAAGGTACTTCTGTAATTGGTTTTGGAATTGCTGCGTAAAAAATTTGACAGGGTCTTTCCAAAAGGGAAATTTCTTGCACTGCTTTGCCTTGTTTATAAGCCTCAGCCTGATATAATAATGCTGCCAGATTAAAAAAAAACATTTTTCTGTGCATAGATGAGTTTCTATCGTAAGATCTTTAATAGTAAAATTATGTATGCAACTGTATGCGATACCCCGAACAATTTTGTTATTTGTGAAACGCCGTGAAATTCATGTTAATTTTGCTATTTTTGCTTGGAGCCGCTCTGCGCTAGACTATGATTGTTGAACCCAGAAATGCCACTTTTGATGTTATTACATCAGATTTGATGTTTTCAGAAATTTTTTTGATGTTTGATGTTTACGCTACGAATTTGATGTTGAAAACAATTTTCATATTTTAAGCAATAGTTTTCTTTTTTGCCATTTTTCAAAGATAGATAGTTTGCAAGCTTACCGGGATTTTTACTTCACGTTAAGTTAAAATTGTCATATGATTGTGTTAGTCAGTGTTTTTGTTCAAAATGGGAAAGTTTATTGTGCTGGAAACAGTGGTGATTATAACAGTTGTACGTATTTGCAAGATTAAAGGGAGACCTACTACAGCACTGAGCAGAGGTGCAAGCCTATTAATTTTAAGGGCAGTGCGTTAGTTTAACAAGCTTTGCCAAAGCCACTGTGATGAGAATCATGTTTGTTAATTGGCAGATATGGTTTACGTCGGCAAAATATTAAATTAATTGCTAAATTTCTTTGTGCAGCTTTTGTTTGAATGCAAGAGTATCCTTACTAGAAAGTCAACTTTAAAATGGTTTCATTACATTGGCATGAAATCTTAATCTGTATTGTCGCTGCTTATCAAGTTGTAGCTATTTTGCTTTTAACATTGCCAATGCCATTGTTGGGTGGGTACATTGATTATGTGATTGTTTTTTCTCTGCATGTTGCTGCACTGCTTCAGTTGAGGCAGTGCTTCTTGCATTTTTATGTTTATGACTAAGGTTCAAATTCCTTGGTTGCCCTATGCGTACCCCTGTACTTAAAAGAAGTAGAATGATTCAGTGGTAAGACTAGAGTTCTTTTTATCATAACAAACAGTTTGGAAAAGGAATTTCTAGTTGCTTACACTTAAATTCATAAACCATTTCCATTTGGCGGCTTGGCCAGTTAACAAGATTTGATGGAACGCATCAACAGAATTCGAGCTAAAATCTTCAGAAGTGATAAGATAAGTTTAGAAATTATAAAGGAAGGGAAGAAATGCATGTGCATAAAAAATGCATTTGAAAATACAATTGAATATGTGCATACCATAAAAATGCATAGAGTAGGCTATGTCGAATCCAAGATCACAAAATGTTGGAAGAATTTACTTTAGACACGATCGCTTTAGCCTTTAAAGCATGTGCCATGAAGTCTTCAGTTGAGTATGCTAGGTCACATCAACTGTTTATAAAGGACTGTTAAAATGCAGAAGTTCCACAAGAAACACTGAAAGACAACCCATATACAAGTAATCAAAGGCAATTTCTATCATATCACAGGTATTTATGAAGTCATTAACTAGCAATTCATAAGACTGTTAGGTAACAGATAGTATGTGAATGTCACTTGTGATGTCAAAGAGCAGAAAAAGGAAATTAGTTTAGAGCCAATTCTTCTGCATTTATTTGTGATTTTTTTGCAGAAGTTCATAAATGTTAGTCTTGAGAATAATATGTTTAGAAACACAGCCATGTTTTCTATCTAAAGCAACAAATTTAAAAAAAAATTTTTTTCGGCATCAATCTCAAATTAGACGAGCAATGTAGGGGGCAAAAACGCAAATATCATGAAAAGTATTGGATTTAGGTAAATTTAAACTGCATATTTAGAAAGCCCATCCTTGAAAACATGGGTATAGACACCAATTTCATTAGGATTGGACTAGCAGATCTAGAGTTATAGTCGTTTTTGTGTTTCTCATCAGTGCAAATGCCATCTAGTGGTAAAAATACAAAAGCAGTGATAAATCAAAAACCGCTCAATCAGTTTTTGCAAAATTGGTGTCAATATTCCTAGAAACTTGTAGCTGCAAACATACGTGAAAAGAAACGAAATCCTAAACCATGTGGTTCCAAATGTTATAATTTGGGTTGAATTAATTATAATGAAATGATCCCTTAATGACGTAGCAATGTGTCTGATATATAGCGCAACAGTCCCAATGTCAACTAGTGATCATGAAAAATGCTATTTCGCAGACATGGGACCATTTTCATACACAGTGGTAAGTAAAGCCTGTCCATGCATGTGAATTTTTCTGCATTTCTTTCCAGTCCAGTTTGAGTTTGGCACCTATTCTGTTCACAATGCATTATGATCACTAGTAAACTTACCCCAGACTACATTCTTGTAACCCCTGATTTGGAAACAGTGGAGGTGGTCTACACTCTCTAACCTTCAACTGTGTACAGCCTACTTCGACCCTTGGTTTTGCTAGCGTAGTTCAACAGGAACATTGGCCGCCTTAACTTTTTTTACAATATGTTAAGGCCATTCCTACTGTCAACATCAAATGTTCTCATTTTAATGATGCCAAGCTTACTTTATTTGCTTGGATCAAATCCATTTTTATATTTTGTTTTTTACTTTTTAACCTTATGAAATAGAAGTTAGACAAAATGCTTGTGCTATAGATGCAGACCTCTGAGGCATTATAACACTGCCTTTTAGTTCCTTTTTAATTTAAAATTAGCTGTAGTTTCTAAGATAAAAGTAGCATACTTGCTGGTCTGCAAGTTTAACTTAACGAGTCGTGGCTTGAAGACATTACCTAATAAGTTGCCTGATGAAAACTGATGATCATGACAAATATCAGTGGCGATGTAATTTAATGCAGTACATCGTTCAAAGCTCCCAAAAGAAGTGACCGTTTATGACACAATAGCATCAAGTCGCATGTTAAAACCATGCGCTCTTCGAGTCACTTGATAAAATTGACTCAGTTTAAAGTTAAATGAAAGCTTCTGACGATAAGAGGTTGAATTATGCTTCATAAGTTGCTTCTGCAGAGCTGAAATTGAACGGATTTATTGCTGAGCATGATCTATCATTTTCAGTTACAAATTAATTAATTGATCTTGTGAAATCCATTGATATACTTCCAAATACATTTATAAAAAGTTTGCGGTCGAAATAATTTTCAGCTCTGTGAATGCTGCTTATGAAACAATGCCGCAAATTGGATACTAACAGTGTGAAGGGGCAATTATTAGCCAAACAGATAGTGTCATGAAGCAGTGGTAGATGTGCAATATAGGAACCATGTTACAAAACAAGTATTGATGCAAGTGTCTTTTTGATGTTGATGCCTGACATTTGATGTTGAAGCCTGAAAAGTTTGATGTTAAGACGATTGAGCCCAGTGGCATCACTGGTTGAACCCTTCGTGTTCCAGCCTCGCAGGAGTTTGGGAGTTTGGACTACTGTACTAGTTCTGCTGCAAATTGATTTTTGAAAACTACTTACTGTAAATCTCTTTCAATTAATTTTCTTAGAACATTTGCCATGCTGTTTTGTACATAAATCATCATTACTCATTACTGTATATCCAGGCTGAATGCACGTCCACCTTTTGCATGCTAGTACTTATGTATCTCTTCCAGAGTCTAATTTGTAACTGCCTTGTGTAGAGCAGCTGTAAGGTTAGGCGCTAAGGTTGTCAGACGTTCTTGAACGCCAAGGAAAAGGACTTTCCTTCAATTTGCTATTGAAACTGTTACTGTATGCCCTTGTTGATCCTTGCTTGAAAAACATTTTATTGTGCTTGAGTATTTAGATGATTTTCTGGCAACCCTATAACTTCTTGAACAATTGTGAAATTGTTCATTATAGAACTATTGACTACATTCAAGAATCAAGATTAAACAATGTAACTGAACAGAGTATTTGTGATAACTTTACAGTAACAGTTGTGCAGTAAAAAGTAAAGGAATGCCTCAAGAGGTTTCAAGCAATGTGGAACATAACACCATGCTGTACTATCATTATAGTATGTCATTCCATGGAACTCACCCCATCATGGTCTGTGGGTAAATTTCTAATTCTTCATGATATATATGTACAAACATTGTTTTCTACCCCTAATACTTGTTGCTGTAATGAAATGTTACATTGCGACTAACTGCATTGCTCTCTGCATCACGACCTTTATTGCTGTTCACTTCCTTCACCTACTGTAGCTATTGACTTCCGAATCCTCATTCTTTCTGTGAGATTCATTGTTCCCTCAGTTGTGCAGTGTTACCTTGTGCACTGCATGGGTTAAATATCTTGCCAATCGCACAGCATATGGATGAGTTACTTCCAACCAGATGCATGGTGTCACCAAATGATGTTGAAGGGACAAGGATATGGACAGATTACAGTAATATTAGCAGCAAACAATCCAATAAGTGTTGGCTACATGAAAAACAAAATATGTTTCGTAAGTGAGAGAAGTTTCAAGGTAGATTTTCACAAAATTACGACTTAATGTGAACTACCCACTTATTTCACAGATATAACTGATGTCATGTCATAGACAGCACACGATTGTGGGCTTAGGAATTAAACTGAAGTCAATGTCCGTGAGGTCCTGGAGGTGGACATTACTTCGTTTGCCTCGAAATCCTCATATTGCAGTGAGGGTGCTCCTCAAAAGGGCAAATCTGAGCTTTGTCCTTATGTGTGTCATGGCAGATGCATATGGCTACCTGCCTTTTTCAGTTATTTTTTTGCCAGTCTTTTGTTGACTGTGTTGCATTCTGGTGCTATCCCTCCACTTGTTGTAAAGACAAGGGGATTGAATGAAGACTTCTCAATGTCAATCACTCTTTGGTTGTACTTTTCTTCTCTTTTTCATGTTGTTGGTAGATCTCTGCTTGTGACTTTCCAGAATATGACTTGTGAGGTAGGATGTGTGATCCTTATCTCAAAGAAAGGTTTCTCACAGTTATTCCACAGTCTTCTCGCATAGATATCCAACCTTGCATTGTCAGCAGTTTTGACTTTCAAAGTCATTTTCATTGATTGGCAGAAGTGTGGATTCAGTCTGAACATCTTTACAGACCTCTCTCATTATCTGTGCATCAGAGTCTCTCACTGAGTTGTGTGTCATTGAAGTGTAGTCCCCTTACAAATATGTGCTATACCACTATATCTAAAAAGAATTCAACGCAGGCATGAAGTAAAATTTCAATTATCACACAACAAAATCTCCTTAAAAATTACAAGTGTTATGACAACCTTACTAAGCCCTAATTGTTTTCTTCTGTTTAAAAGAGGTATGAAATCCAAGCAAAAAGGAAACCCAAAAAGAAACAGAAATGGTAAATTTGCAAAAAAACATGTAAATGCATATACATGAGGTGAAACATTTGAGATATAATATACATTTTGCAATATACCCCAAAATCTAAAATAACAAATGAAAAGAGAGCATGGTAAACATGAATGAAATAATTCCAAGACACGGCAGGGTATTTTTTGCTGTCAGAAATGGTCATGTGACAAAACACTACTGATCAAAAATGTTAAATCCAAGAGTAGGGCCTATTACACACAACAATCAATAACATAGATGATGGTGGGCAAGCAATGGGTGAAGAGGTATGTACAGATGTGCAGGTGAAGCATGCACATAGGTGAGAGAAGTAAGCAACATTAAGGTTTATGAGGCAGAGAGCAATGCAGCAAGCACAACATTTAAGAACAAAAGGATGGCAATGTTTATCCACACAAGTCGTGAATATGCAATATACTTACACACAGACTGTAATGGAGTACCACAGTTGCATGTAAGAAGTGGCTACGGAACCATCCATGGATCTTCTTATTTCAAAACTTATTCAACCGCACTGCCTTGCATGACACAGTTGGTCATTCAAGCGTCATCGTCCTGATAGTGTAGCGGGTATGTTTCAGGTCTGCTATGCCAATGGTTTTCCGTTCTCCTCCCACCTTGGTGACTTACGTTTTCGTAGTGATGAATGGTTGCACATTTCAATTCTTGGGATTAGTTTTTCTTTACTTTTTTCAAAACTTTCCAAACATTAGGTTTAGGTGTTAGGTTAGGGCTGTGGCTAAGGTTAGGGCAGGGTTGGCAGATGAAAATTTCAATAAAAAGCCAAACAATGCTAAAAAGAGGCCAGAAAAAGGTCAAACTGATTGTTTAAAGGCCAGGAAAAAAAACAAGCTTTATTTGTGATATTACCATTCCTTTGTCACGAAAAACATCTAAATTACAAGCATATAAAAAAAAAATTTTTTTTGAAATTAAGATTAAATCTTGCTTGTCATTGTACTGGAGCACTGATTTCCTTAACTTTTCATGTTTTGTGACATGACACTTTTTGCGTACAATAGTGCGACAGTTTGCATACTAATCCATCAGCAGCTTTCTGCACACAACGAAAGCCATCTTCCACCAACTCCAGTACTTATGACCAAAATCATATGAGTCTTCCCACTTCGACGTCATTGTCGCATTTCTATCGTGGAGACGCAGACCTGTGTGCAAGCGTTGAGCTTGCTTAGTACTTACAACACACTGCACAGTGCAGTAAGTGCACACGTTTCCAGTGATTATGCAAAAGTTTAATTTCAAATCTAGCATCCCTCAAATATTACTGATATCAGAATGCGGGTCGTTGATAAAGCATTTACAACAAAAATTTTGCAAATGTGTTGCTGAAAAAAATGGAATAGTAATATTTTTCTTCAAAAGAACGTTTTTCAGTGTAAAAAAAGCCAAAAAAGAGCCAAAACGCCAAACAAATTTTTTTAGGTCAGCCAACTTGAGATGAAGCCAAAACAAGGCCAAAAAGCCAACTAAAATTTTTTAGGCCAACCAACTTGAAACAAGGCCAAATTTTTGAAATTTTGCCTAAAACATGACAATCTGGCAACCCTGGGTTAGGGCTACGTTTTAAGTTTACCTTTTGTGTTTACTATGTTTCTACCAAGCCTACTGTGTTCTTGTCATGCTTTACTGTCATGTTACGAGAAGTGGACGAATAAGGTTTCAAATTTAAAGATCCACAGATGGTTCTGTAGCCACCGGCTTGCATGCAAGTCCCATCAGGTGTGTAGCATCACCAAATGAGGTTGAAGAGGCAAAGGTAGAAACAGATTACAAAAATTCTCGGATCAAACAGTAATCCAATTAGTGTTGGGTACATAAAAAAACAAATTGAGGTTAGTTGATGAGTGAAGTCTTTAGTTTTAGAAAAGACAATATATCATCCAAACTGTCATGACTTATATATGACATATATCTACCTATCGCACAACTAAGATTGGCGTCATAACATTGAGACCATACTTGGGCTTTATAGAATTGTGGACATGAGTTTGTCATCGATGGCGCCAAATATAAGAGGTGACAAATAGCAGAGGTGCCAAGTACAAGAGGTTCTGGCATGCGGCAATCAAACATAAAACAAAGATTAATAGCAGAGAAATAGAAGAGATTTGCTGCAGTGTGATATTTCAAAGTGCCAAACAGAAGGGGGAATTAAGAAAAATTGCCAAATAGAGGTTTTTTCAATGCAGCACATCGAGAGTGCCACATAGAGTAGTTGAATACAAGTGCAAAATATAGAAGAGGTTTTTGCAATTCAAGCACATCGGCAATACCAAATAAAAGAGGGTGTTAAACACAACTACCAGTTAGAGGTTTTTGCAATGCAGCACATCAGCAGTATCAAATAAAAGAGTGTGTTGAATACAAGCCCCAGATAGAAGAGGATTAGCAATGCAGCACATCGAAAGTGCCAAATAAAAAATGTAGTTGAATAAAAGGGCCAAATATGAGGTTTTAGCAATGCAGCACATCAAGAGTGCCAAATAGAAAGGGTAGTTCAACAAAAGTGCCAAATACGAGAGGTTTTTGCAATGCAGCATCGAGAAAGTGCCAAACAGAAGGGAAGAGTTGAACACAAGTGCCAAGTAGAAGAGTTTTTTGCCATAGAGCATGTTGAAAGTACCAAACAGAAGATTGAGAAGAACACATGCACCAAATATAAGAGGTTTTTGCAATGCAACACATTGAAAGTGCCAAATAGAAGAGGTAGTTCAACACAAGGGCCGAATATAAATAGTTTTTTGCAATGCAGCTTCTTGAAAGTGCCAAATGTGCTGCATTGCAAAACCCTTTTCTCTTTGGCACTTTTCTTAATTCCCTCATTTGTTAGCACTTTCACATATGGAACAAACCTCTTCTATTTCTCTGCTATTAATCTTTGCTTTATGTTCAATTGCCACATGCTGGAACCTCTTGTTCTTGGTGGCACCTCTGCTATTTGGTGCTGTCGACAACAAACCTTACTGGAATTGTGGGCCTAGGAATTAAACTGAAGTCAATGTCTGTGAGCTGTTGGAGGTGAACATAATTCTGCTTGCCTCGATCATAACTTTTAAACCATAAAAGCTAGAAAGTCGATCAAAGGCTGAAAAGACTCGGACTTGAGCCTAGTTTCCAATGAAAACTTTAGCGAAATACTTTGGCCTGGCAGTTGGGCCCTAGGCCAGGTAACATGAGGCAAAATGACCCAAAAACTACTTCGCTTATGACGTCACTCACAAAAAATCCGCCACCCCCAACCAAAAATATTTTTTCAAGTGCAGAGTAGAAGACTGGCCGATCGGTTTCAGCTCTTGAACAGTTCTCTAGTGCAATCGGCAGAGGAGCTATGGTGTTGGTAAAGCAACCGAAATCTGCTGGTTTTAGGCTGAAATCTAGGTACGATATATATTTGTAGACCAGCTGTCAAAGTGTTAATTCTTGTATCTATATTACAAAGAAGAGCACTGCAATCTTGTTGGGTTGCTGCAGACTTTCATGAATCTTGCTGGAGATAAGAATTCCCACATTAAATTTTTATTGCAACGCTGCTCCTTTAACAAACTTTGCAGTTGATGTGCACACATGATTATTGCTAGATCAATCACACAGTTAAGCAGATGTTTAGCCCTTATGTGATTCAAACAATGTTAGTCAAATACAGTATATATTCCTAAGGTCTTCACATTCCCATATGGTTCTAACACAAAATTAGGCTGTAGTTTACAATACAGTATTCCTGACAAAGCTTAAGTTTGAATCTTAGTACCCACTAGAGTTTGGTGAAAAAATGTCAATATTTCAATCTTATCCTGACCAGCAATTAAGTTATTTTAAGACTCTGTGAGGGATTTCATGGCTCCTAGGGATGCTGCTCCCTCAACTCTCCCAAGATGACAAAGTAGTGTCAAAATTATTAGGTTGAATTTTTATGCAGAATTAGTTCGCATGCATAAACTTCATAACCTGATGTAAAGTTCAACAATACGTTCTTGGATAAAATAAAGTTCATGTTGTGCATGTTGTTGGTTAAAATCTGATCTTTCTTTTGCTAAAGATTAAAAAAAGTTGCCCAAATTTGATGCAAACTATTGTTAGTAGTGAGTTACATGCAGCTATTGTGTGAAACATTCGTGTTCATCTGAAATAATATGGCAATTCCAAGTACCACCTGAAAAGCTTTATTTTAGACTGTAATCGATATTGTATGAATATTACCAAGTAAAATTTGTGTTTTTCAGATTTTTACATTCCTAGAACTCTAAAGAGTTTGAAGTGATTCTTTCTGAGATTCATTTCTTGACCTGCGGTTGTGTTGGATTTAGGAAGATTTTATCCCTGTTCTTGACTTCCCTGCTTAAAACTTTATCACAATTGTTACACTAAGAATTCAGGAACCTTGTTTTTAACATGTCTTATGGTAGAGGAGACCTTACCGGTGGATTTAATGATACACCACCACCATATAACTCGTATCAGAATGCTGGAGGCTCATCTCAAGCTGATTATACAAGGTTAACCAACTTGATTGGATCCAATATTCAAAAGATCAATCAAAATGGTATGCAATGTTCAATTTTTTACTTTAGTTGATAGAGAATCACTGCTTGAAAGCTAACAAATGTGGTTGATTTATTATTATCGTATCTGGATTCTTTGCTACTGTCCATCAAAAGGAGTTGTGTTACAGCCAAGAAACACATACTACATCTTATCAGAGTACATTTTGCCTTCTAAGTAGGCATCAGCTCTGCAAAGTGCTTATTCAAATAAAATTGACCAGCTTTCTAATATTTCTGGATCAAACGTTATGGCCTAAAAACAACAAATTAATTAATTATCTATTTAGGGGATTAATTAAAGGGTAACCTGAGCCAAAATGGCCAAAAACCTACCCCACTTGTGACATCACTCACAAAAAACCTGAAACCAAAAACCAACACAATTTTTTTCAGTGCTGACTCAAACTTATCGAGTCTTTTGAGGGTGTGAACAGCTCTCTAGCACCACTGTGTCCAACCCACTGGCCGCATGTGGCCCAGTCAAAGGTTTTGTGCAGCCCAGTTTAGGTTTTCTCTGTAGAAAAAGTATCCTTCATACTCACAACCTGTCCTTATTCTGATAATCTTGAATTTGACGTTTTTGGTGCAGGTGGTCCTCAGTGCCACTTTATCACGTCTCTACCACTGCAGTTAGGATTCGAATGCTTTCAGTACATTAGCTTAAGCTAAATTTATGCTAAGATCAAAGTAAGCCATTCAATGTATGGCCCTCTTGAATATGTCTTTCAATATGTGGCCCTGGTGAAGATAGTGACATAATTTTTGGCTGAGTAGGCCATTTAGGTTAGACATGGCTGCTCTAGCACAATCGCCTTAAGTTATGGAGTTCTTAAAGCACTCTGAAAATCTGGGATTTCGCCCAGCACTACTGGCAGTGAAGGTGTTAATTAACATCCCAATTTGTTTTGTATTTCTGCTGCATGTAATAAATTGGTCTTCGTAGTATTTATTGTTAGATAAATATTTGGCATTCTGAAAAAAATGAATTGGATTTTTTGTACACTTCAAAATCTTGAAAATTTGATCTTTTATGAATGCAAAACGAATAGGCTCTATGCTTAATAGAATAACTGATCCCTTTTGTGATCCACGGATCTTGTTTAAGTTTATATTATGACTAATGAGCATGTGTATATATCTAAGACTATGCTACATGCTAATAATAAAATCAAAATTTTCAGTGACATTCCCAACCCAAGTACTGCATTAAGGATCAAGAATTACATGCAGATTTTGGACCAAAGCAGTGATATCAACATGTGTACTTGTAGATTCTTTGAGTAACATCTCTTTATTCAAGCTTTACTTACAGATGAATTACACCTTCATAGGTGATATGATTTCAGCCTAAAACAAGCAGTTTGCACATGTGTTAACGATGGCATAACTCCTCTACCGATTGCGCTAGAGAGCTGTTCAAACACTCCGAAACAGACTGCAAATCTTTAAGTCTACAATGAAAAAAATTGTTTGGGTTTTGTCTTTTGGATTTTTTGTGAGTGACATCATAAGTAGAGTAGTTTAAGGCCTTTTTGGCCCACTTCATCTGGCCCTGGGCCCAGACCGTTAGATGGTAGTATTTCAATCAAGTTTTTATTAGAAATAGGCTAAAGTCTGAGTCATCGACGCTATTTATATAGATATGGTCAACACATGACTCTGCTTCATTTACCACTCTGGTTGTTTTATTTGAAACAGATAAAAGCGTTTTGATGATGTTGTCATGTTATTTTGTGTGTTTTACTTTTGTTACCATTTATTAATTTCACAGTGCAAGATATCAAGCGCATGGTGAATCAGCTTGGAACAAGTCATGATACCAAGGAAATGTTAGAACGATTGTATGTTAATGATTTTCTTTGGATTTGTAATATTATTAAAATACTTTTTGTATTAAGTGTTCATGTAGTGGCATTGCTGTTTACATGTCAGTGGTATTGATATTTGTTTTCGTTTATTAATGTGTGATGTATCTTTGCAGCTTAGAATTATCGTGTAAAGTTGTTTTTGTTTAGTGGTATGTTTCTTGTTATATAGTATTGATGTGTTTATACAACCTCTACTTAAATTGGCTTGATCCTTGATAGCCCTCAGCGGATAGTTTTCTATTGATTTTTTGGCATATGTAGTGTATCATTATTTCATAGAGGTGGAGTCATTTATAGAGCTCGACCGATGTATCAGCATGCTGATATATAATGGTCGATATGACAATGTTGCCGATGTAGCGTATCGGCAAAATTCCACCGATATATATCGATAATATTTGCTCATAGAAGTGTTACACTGATGCTTTGCATGGAGTGTTTGGAAACCCAAGTTGCTACATTTCATCTCTGACCCTGACTGATTAACGCAAATTCTCTGTCGTGTTCTCAGTGCATAGAGCGTTCATGCATGATAATCAGACCATGGTGCAATACTCCTGACAAAACACTCTATGACGTAACATTCGGTTGCAGGTTTTTGCATGGCAAGCAGATGATTGTGTGTGAACAAACTAGGTTATGTGCTGTTGTGTTGGTTGACTGTTTTATCAAAGTCTGTCTAGNCTATTCAGTCTTGCATTCAGCATGCATCAAACAAGTGCGTACGTCACAGTGAGCTGTGACACAGGTTTGCGCAGAATTCAATGTTGTATGGTTCATCGCAGTGAAGTGATGGTTTTAACGCGTCACGCATATTGTTTTTTAGTTATTCATGACATCTGAGTGTAGGCACAGATGTCTACACAGGGAGTAGGCCTACTTGCAAGCAACACATGTTTGCCTGTTTGTGCCTTCGTTGATTTAGAATTAGACTACTGTGAGTCCTAGAAATTGCTTTGGACTGCCATAGGCACGATGGATGAAACCATCCTATTAGAGTACATTTGACCTTTAGTCAAACACAGTTGTTTGAAGTGGTCACGTGACAAGTACAATACGTAAAACGAGACAAGGTTTTAGGTTCAGGGGTTTAGCCTACAGTTCACAAAGGCAAACAAGATGCTGCTAACAGCTTGCCAGCACTGAAACCATGACATTACTTGTCTATCAAACTGAGCCATTTACAGACGTCAGCTGAGACAGTAATGCTGTCCAAGCTTGTCATGTGACCAGTTGAGCCAATCTTGTTCGGCTCGTGGCAAAATAGCTCCAGGAGTATATATTTTGCCTCATGAGGCAAAATAGACACTGCTTGTTTCACAATCTGCTTTTTCATGATTGTAACTTGTGTAATTATTTATTTGCTTGTGTGGCCGAAAAAAATGCAATGTAATGCCTTTCAGCTATAGTTTAAGTAATGCAAAAATATCGGCATCGGTTATCGGCAGTGAAAAATGAAAAACATCATTATCTTTATTGGTCAAGCTCTAGTCATTTATATTGACTGTCCATCTATTCAAACTCCAACTTTAAAAATTTTGAAGTCCTACTCCACCTTAAGTCCACAAAGTTATAAAGCCTACAGAAACAGATAGGCGTGTTGCCTATTGTTTTTGTTACATTCGAGTTTAACACTTTCACTGCTGGTGTAGGAATATCTCAAACCTAAAAATCTTGCATGAGCTGCTATTTTCACACCACTTGCATGCAACTCCGCAGTCGATTGTGCTACAGAGCTGTTCAAACCCTCAAAAGACTCAGCAAGTCTTCGAGTTTGCACTGAAGAAAAGTATTAAGTTTGGGGTTACAGTTTTTTGTGGGTTTAAACAAACTGATTAATTAATCTCCTAATTAGTTAATAAATTTGTTGTTTTCAAACTAGAAGACTTGCTGTATCTTCTGATAGTTTGCACAGCCCTTTAGCTCAATCGCCTTGTGAGTAATGGAGTTAAAGTGGCACAAAAATAGCAGCTAATGCAGGAGCTCAATTTACAAATATTTCATACACCAACAGCAAATATGGTAATATGCATCAGTTTCAGCAAAAAGTACTTCGCATGTTTAACACTGGCTAATTTTTTCATTGTCTGCACCAATGAATCACTGAGAGCTCTAACTCAGTGCTAACAGTAACAGGCAAGGGAATCGAATTAAAATACCACAGCTTGCAGCATGAATCCACATTTCATCACTACTCGCCAAGGTCTTAAAATGAGATATCCTGATTTTATGTCACATCAAAGAACGGTGATTGGTGAATGAAGAAAGCATGTTAAGTAGTTGCTTCTCAAAAAGAGGCCCCGTTATGAATGAAGCAAAGCAAAGCAAAACAACCTGTGAACTATATGCATACTTAGTGAAAACAGACTTTCTCAAGTATGTGGAAACCAAATTGACAGAAACCGGTATTTTTAGTATAAATATAGTTACTCCCATTTAAGTACATACCCATTTAAAGTCGCATTTTCAAAAATCTGTCACAAATTCTGGACTAAAAAAATAACATTGCTCTTGACATTTTGACTGCTGGTCTACAAATATATTGTACTTGGAAATCGAGGAAAAACAAGGATATTTTGGTTGTCTTACCAACTGCATATCTCCTCAGCAGATTGCGCTAGAGAGCTATGCAAACCCTCAAAAAACTCAGCAAGCCTTCAAGTCACCAATGAAAAAAAATTGGGTTTCGGGTTTCTGGTTTTTGTGAGTGACGTCATACGTGGGGTAGGTTTTTGGCCATTTTGGCCGTTTTTAGCCATCATGTTACCTGGCCAAGGGCCTAACCGCTAGACCAGCAATGTCCAACCAAAATGCCTTACTGGGCCAAAAATTGTTTATTACTAATTAGGAGATTAATTAATCAGTTTGTTAAAACCCACATGTCACTATCTTCGTGAGGGCCGCACATCGAATAACTTTCATAATAACAAACTAAAGTTTTGTTTAAAGCTACTGAGAGCATTTAAATACTAATTGTAATGGCAACGACTGTATGGTACTTTCAGTAACACCCAAACTGTGATGTTGTTGGCAAATTTAGTGTTAATGGAACAACAAGGGTATAAGTTAGAAATCAGTTTAATGCAGAGGGACACATGAGTAGAAATCAGAAAACCAGAATTCAGTTGTGAACAGAAGTGTCAGTGGACATGTGGAAATCTACTAGTGCGTAGTAGGCTACACCTTTTTCTTCAGCGTTTGAGCGAGTTCGTATCTTGCTAGGCCGCACTAGATGTCGGGGCAGGTGTTGAGCAGCCATTCGATTGTCTCATCGTCCAGGACCGTCAGGCCGTGCAGTCCATGAGGAGATCGATGGATTGGACATTGGAGAACAACATGGTCGACGGTTCGTTCTTCTGCGCCAAACTCACAAGGCGCAGAGGAGGCCATACCCCATTTGTACAAACAGGAGCGGAAGTGTCCGGGAGGGTGGGTGCCGATGTTGGGGATGAAAGTACGGAGTCTCGTAGTGTTGTCCAACCACTCCACTTTCCATTGGTGATCCGCCCAGTGCGCCGCACGTATGTTGTTGTCAGATGAACTGTGAGTTGTGCGGCGGGTACAAATCGGTGTCTCGATTTGAGTTGCCGTGCGTTCCCATCGAATGAATCGGTGAGAGCTGGATGGAGCAGATGTGCAGGCTGCATGGCACGGTGTGTTAGAAACAGAGTAGGCTAGCTCCTTTGCCATGAAGCTCAGCTGGTTGGATGCCTGCGGGCATCGGAAGGTTGTCCACTAGTGTAGGACGCAGGCATCCAGTTGCAGTTCGCAAGGTATCGTTGATCACAAAATCAATGAGGCGTGTGTGAACACTGTGGTACCAGTCAGGAGATCAGTACTCTATGGTTGAATGGACCAGGGCTAAGGTGGCTATTCCCAACGATATTTCCTCAACACCCCAGCTCGAGCTATAGCAAGCTGCCTCTTCAAGAGTGTGACGCGTGATGTCAGCTTTTTACGAGGCGACTCGAGGTGTTGTAGATATGTGAGCAACCTGTTCAACGTTACTGCGAGGTATTTGGGCTCGGAGCAGAAGGGCAGGGTTTCGTTGTCAAAGTTGACTTTCAGCTAAAGTTTAGCTTCCTTGTTGTTGAGATTGAAAACTCTAGACACCATTTTTACAGTGCTGAGCTTTAGCTACCAGGTCTGGAGGTATTTACCTATAGTTGCCATATCTTTGCTGGGCACTCCTTCCACTGCTTGCCAGCCTCCATAAGCATGCATGATTGCTAGATCGTTGGTGTTTACATACTTCCTGGAGAGGATGATTGGCAAGTCAGAGGTGTAGATGTTGAAAAGAAGAGGTGCCAAGACGGATCCCTGTGGGAAGCCGTTCTTGAGGTGTCGTAACCTGCTCCGTTTGTTGTTACCGGTGGTAAGGGTGAAGCTGCGATTGCCAATCATTTCCACGATCATCCGTACCATGTGTCTGTCAAATAGAAATCGCAGGAACTTGCAGGTAAGGCCGCGATGCCATACAATGTCGTAAGCTGCTGTGAGATCAACAAACACAGCCCCAGCTTGATGTCTTGCGTTAGCAAAGTGATCTGATCTACGGTCGACCTCCCGTGTCGAAAGCCCTCCTGTTTCTGCAGGAGCAATGGATCGATGTATTGGATCGCGTTTGACAAGAACACAGAGGATCTTGAAGGAGACACAGTAGAGATATAGGACGATAACTCTTTGGGTCCCCAGTGGTTTATTCGGCTTAGGAATCGCAACTACCAGTGCTCTTCTCCAGATCCTGAAAATTTTGAGTTGAGGTATGCAGGAAGTCAAGAAACCACATAGTCAGGATGTGAGAGCTGATCCGGCATGGAGTATAAACTCTGGGAAAATAGAATTTAATCCCAGGGATTTTCACGGCTCCAGGTGGTTGAGAGCGTTAGAAAGCTCATCTGGCTTAAAGAGACCAGAGGTATCTCCATCAGGTGTTGGAATCTTCCATAGGTGGGTCAGCTGCTTGTTAACGAGCCTCGTGGACTTGCGATCCCTCGTCTTGTGTGCCCCGTTCTACATGAGCTGTGAAGCAATGGAATATGTTGAAACAGGGCACAGACGAGAGGAGCTTGCAGACCTGACAGTAAGTTTTTTAATGGGGCTCCACACCATGCGGCTGCAGTGCGAGAAGTCGATGGAATTTCCAGCTTCTTCCCACCAGGCAGTAAAGACCATTGCATCAAAAATGTCGAATTTGAGATGATCAAAATAAAGACAGGCTGTCATTGTCTTGTACATAACACAATAATGAAAAGCTTACTGGGCCGCATGCGGCTTGGACATAGCCGCACTAGACGGAAGTATTTTGCTAAAGTTTTCATTAGAGATTAGGCTCAAATCTGAGTCTTTTGAGCCTGTGATCAACTTTCTAGCGTTTCTGGTTCAAAAGTAAATATACAAATATTTAATTATCTAATTATGGGGTTAATTACATAATTGTTTTGTTTATTTTTAATCAAATTTTGAACCCGCAACCCTAGCAAGTCATCCAAAGTATCAAAAGACTTGATTAAGCTAAAATCCAACGAAATACTACCATCTAGCAGTTTGGGCCCAGGGCCAGATGACGTGGGCCAAAGGGGCCTAAAAGTCCTCCACTTTTGACATCACTCACAACAAATCTGAAACCTAAAACAAAAAACTTTTTTTCATTGCAGACATGGTGAAGACTTGCCAAGTCTTTAGAGGGTTTGAACAGCTCTCAAGCACAATCGGCAGCAGAGGTATTCCCGTGCACATAACATGTTACAAACTGCTGGATTTTAGCCTCAAACTGCCCCAAAGCTAAGGTGTTAATGGTGCTGGGTACATGACATTTCGGTCTGGCCGATTCGGTCACGCGACTTTTCGGTCTTGGTCGTTCCGGTCTTGAGACATTTCAGTCAGGCTATAAAATCTTGCAGAAATGTCATATGTTCACTTTTTAATGCAGACGTAGTTAAATTAACGAAAGGTTTTATTTAGAAAAACCACAAACACGATTCAAGATCCAACAGTTAATCAGTGTTAGCATATGATTTTCGTTATCATCAGCAAGCTATTTGAATCATTACCAACATTTTCAATTAACTACAAATACTTCAAATAATTACAATTCAGATTTAATTGCAATCATGACTCCTCGAAAAGGGAGTTGGTATGACACTAGCTAGCATGACATTTTGCCTGCCTATAATCATTTAAATAAACAAATGCAATCCCTTGTTTATGTACAGAGGTGTCATGACCGAAATGTCCCCACCCCAGACCGAAACAGTTCATACCAGTGGCGCATCTAGCCTGGAAAAAAGGGGTGTGTTGCGGAAGGGCAGCTTTTGATATCACTTTTCAGCATAAAACTACACTTCTTAAGAATAGAAATTGAGCGATGAATTTTGCGATGTTGCCAAAGCATTATATATATCAGCAATATTTGCTCATAAAAGCCGTTATGCTAGTTTTCTGCATGGAGTGTTTGGAAACCCAAGTTGCTACTTCGTCTCTAATTAATTAACCCAAATTATCTGTACTGTTCCTTACGATGCGCAGCCCTCCGACTGCATCAAGTAGTGCGCAATATTCAGACCACTCTGCAATAGTCCCAATAAACCAGTCTATGACGTAACATTTGCTCCCAGGTTTTGCGTGGTAAGCAGATGGCTGCCTACAAAGTAATCTGTGGTTTTTGACTATCTTAGTGAACTAAGCACTGTCTGTGCACACTGCACCAGTAACAAAAATCAGCACGCATTGAAGTTATTTAATGGAAATCGATTTCGCCATACGGCATCTTCAGTCCAAGTA
>JGI24159J19872_10003525_pt1 | contig 19531 bp, 9 predicted proteins | sample Ectturendosymbi4_FD_19872 | JGI IMG/M metagenome (IMG submission 19872) | reverse complement strand
ATAATTGACCAGTGCCTTTCTGCAAGACAGACTTGCTGCTACAACTCCATTGTAATAGGGGAAACTAAGAGTGAATGATGTCAAAAGAAGCTTCTTACAGACAACTCTGATTAATTGGTTCACCCATAAGTCCAACTTATGCCACTTTTTTGCTTAACTTTTCAACACCATAACTCACCAGTCGATTACGCTAGAGAGCTGTTCAAACCCTCTACAGATTCAAAAAGTCTTCTCGCCTAGATTTTTAAAATATATTTGAGGTTTTTTGTGGGTGACATCATAATGGAGGCATGTTTTCATGCATTTTTGGCCGAGGTCACCTACCTGGCCCTGGGTACCAACCCAGTGAACCATTGTTTGGCTCAAGTTTTTTTGGAAACTAGGCTATAATCTGAGTCTTTAGAGCCCTTGATTGACTTTCTAGCATTTCTGGTTCTAAAGTTATGCCAAAAAATTATAAATATTTCAGTAATTTCCAGAGTAACTTGGGGTATTTCCGTAATTAATTTCCAGCAGTTTGGCCATAATTTTGAAACCAGAAACGTTAGAAAGTCGATCAAGGGCTCTGAAGACTCGTATTATAGCCTAGAATCCAATAGAAATTTGAGCCACGAAATTGGTTCATTTGGTCAGCTCCCAGTGGATGATAACATCATACAAATGTTAACAAAATATGCATAAACATCCGGCCATCATGTAAATATCAACAAAAAAACCAACATCCAAAACTAAAATAATTTTTTGTTATTGCAAACTACAAGATTTTTCCTATCTTTGGAGGGTTTGAACAGCTCTATAGTTAAATCTGCTGGCGAGTTATGGCCAGTTATAGCCATGGGTATAATATACCCAGGGTCAGTGTTTGTGGGAGTAGAATTTTTACCAATTTTTTGTTTTTGAGCCATCATTTTGGCTCCAGATATGCTAGAAAGCCAATCAAGGTCTCTAAAGACTTGGATGATAGCCTAGAATCCAAAAAAACTTGAGTCAAAAAATGCCTCATTGGATTGGCACCCAGAACCAGTTAACCTCAGACAAATAAGTACAAAAACATGCCTCCATTGTGACGTCACCACAAGAAACCCCAAACCCAAATTTAAAAAATTTTTTAAGCTAAACTAGTACACTTGCCGAATCCGTAGAGGGTTTGAAGAACTCTTTAGCTCTATCAGTCGGCAAGTTATGACTAGACAAGGTTACAGCCACTATTGTGTGGCTTTGCAGTCCTTCAAGGAAGAGTACGCATAAACCCACTTTATTGAATTAGATTCTGGGATCCAGAACCACTATGTGAAGAAAATAGTTTGGTTAATCACGTAAACCAGATACTCACATAGAAATATTGTTTTCATATGTAGATTTGTATCACTTAATCATATATATATTTCACTTCAAAGAAGTGTAAAGTGTGCTGTGACGGAGTGTTGAAAGCTGCAGCGCCAACCGACAACTGTCGCTGTTAGGATGGCCAGGAAACAAAGTTATCACATTCAGCTGAGATGCTGAAATCAACACAGCTGATTCAACCTCTTGCAGTGAATTAGAGATTCAACTGGTTAGATGACAGCTTTATTAACTAATTGGTCATGCAAAACAACAATAGAAGTTAGTGTCACTAAACAACTTTTGTTGTGTTCTTAAGGTTGTTGTATAGTCTCAAAGAAAAGTACATGGCAGCTTTCAGATGTAAACTTATTCACAATTGCATTACACAGTCCAAAGCAAGCAGAAGAATATGGCCAGAAGTGTAACATTCTATGACTGATACAGATGATTATTACATCATGTGCACACTGCACATACATTAAAGATGATCTATTGTACAATGCATGCTGCTGCAACAACTTCGAATATACCTTTCATTTCATGACCGTTGGTTTGCTAAATACTGCAGGATTTCATAATTTGAAATGTCAACACCAAGGGTTTCTAGAACATCTGGAAGCACTTGTATATCCCACAGTTCCAGAAATCTCCTTGTTTGGCATCAAGCTGCCAGATACAAGTGGCGTTGAGTAGCAAGCATGTGGACAGAAGTAGAGTCAGATGGGGAAACTTGCAGATATTTGTCTGATACAGATAATAGCACATTGTGGTTAAATGCATTAAAAAAAAAACTTGGCAGATTGGCTATGCAATTAACTGGATTTGTCTGTAATACATTAAGGCTGCATGCCAGTAGTTTGCACTTACACAGAGCTGATCAAGTGCAGGTTTCTCTAATAACTGTTTTATGCAAATCAGGCATATGCAATTTTATAACCTTGAAAGTGATCTTCAAACTTGTTTAGCTTAATGTCCTTGCAGACTGATTTCATGGCTTATGGGCGCTTCTGCAGCTGGCCAAATAGTTACTCAGATAGCATTTGCTTGCTACCACATAAAATATTTTCAGCATGGAAAAACCATTTCTTTTCATTTTGCAGGCTCTTCTTTGCATTCACAGGCTATTTCTAACAAATCTTTGCTTACAAAGCAAAAGACCCATTCACTGTTAGCAAGCCTATGCAGGCCATGACTTGCCCATCACTATGCTAGATGTTAAACTGTTTTAAACTATTCTAAGCCTATATCAAATTTTACCAAATAGAAGGATGAAGCTGTGAAATTATGTGATTAAAGTTTCTCCACTTGAAGGATTCATTACTTGTGCTCATCATTACATGTGTCAAATAAAGAAGTACCTTTGAGTTTGGGGAAAATGTTATTTAGCTTTCACTCAACCCACCCTATGTGTTGTGGTCTCTGCAATCGGGGTATTAGAACCTGTGTTGGTCTTTTTTAATGTGATATTAAATGGTCCATTAATTGCTGAAGTTCAGTAGTACGTATAAATGCAGGCTAATTTATTACTGCATATGAGCCACAGCCACAGAAAAATTGGTTTCTTCTTGGGCAAGTTTATTTTGTTTCAACGGCTACAATACACAGACATTGATAATAATGGGGTCAGTGCTATTTTACATTACAACACAATAAAGGGGAATTTTGAGGTATCTGGATGAAGCAATGTTGAGATGACCTTTTATTTCAGTGAACACATCACACATCCAGGCAGTCTGATTATCCTATGCAAGAGTGCAGAGCATGACATCAAATTATTACAGTCAGACATTTTTGAATTCACTGATTTATTGGTAGATGAGGCTGAATAGGTATGCCACAAAGGGTAGCAGTTCAGCCGCTGCTTAAACTTCCACTAGTAAGTCTCAAGGACATGTTTAATAAAACAGAGCAATTATAGTACAGACTGCAATGACTACTATCTGTTTCAGACAAGACTACTACAACACAAAAACCAAGTTACTGTGGCAACTCAGCAAGAGGAGAAAATATTATAGTCCTTTGAATGCAGTGCATGCCATGTTCATGGTTCTTACGCAGTCTGGAATAAAAATTTTTTGGTCTGTTATTATGGAAAAAGAAAATAACTTCCCAACATGATCTTTTGACATAAATTTTAATAATATTTTATCCAAGATTGGAATAATTTTTCTTGAATCGTGGTAAGCATTATAGTGCCTGCATTTGACCTGGACAGGTCATTCAGAAATGTTAGGTCTGGAAAACGTCTTGAACAAGTCTGGAAGTTTATATTCAAAATTGTGTAGGAACCCTGCATCTTACATTATCCAGGGCTACTGGCACTGTCTTATTTAGTTTCAACACTTTCGCATCCAGTCGGTTTTGAGGATTTTCGCGCTAAAACAACCAGACCGCACATGGCTTTGCGCGAGCGTAACTCTGGTGCCGAAAGCGGTAGAGAGCTGTTCAAAGGTTCAAAAGACACGGCAAGTCTTCTAGCCTGCTCTCAAAAGAAATTTTTTTCATTGGGGAGTGGATTTTTTGTGAGTGACGTCAGAAGTGGATGACTTTTCAGCCACCTTGGCCCACTTAACTTGGCCCTGGGCCCAAACCATTACATGGTAGTATTTCGCTGAAGTTTTCATTGGAAACTAGGCTACAATCCAAATCGTTTGATACTTTGGATGACCTGTTGGGTTTCAGGTTCAAAAGTTGTGATCTAAATTAATAAAAATATTTGATTAATTAATTAATTAGACATTAATTAATTAGTTTGTTTTAGATCATAACTTTTGATCCAGAAACGCTAGAAAGTCGATCAAAGGCTCAAAAGACTTGGGCTCGATCTAGTGCTTGGCCGCACTAGATCTCGGGGCAGGTGTTGAAGTCATTCAATTATCTCATCATCCAGAACCATCACGCCATGCAGTCCATGGGGAGGTCAATGGATTGGACATTGGAGGATGACATGGTCGATGGTTTGTTCTTCTGCACCTCACTCACAGAACACAGAAAACATAGGCATAGTCAGGGGACCATGGCCGCTGAAAATTTTAGCCAATCTAGTCATTTTGAAGTGGTATCCCAAACGAATTACTCTATGCTCGCCTAAGACCAACAATTTCCCCCCCCCTCAAAATTTTTGGCCCTTACAAGCAGAAGGGGCCATATCTCCTTTGTGCAAGCACGAGCAGAAACGTCCGACACCAGTGTGGAAGCAGTTAAGCCAAACCCATGCTGCTCTTGGCAGGGCCATTCAAGGAGGGTTGGTTCCGGTGTCAGGGATGGAATTACAGAGTCTCATGGTGTTGTGCAACCACTCCACATTCCATCGGTGATCTGCCCAGATCGCTGCACTTCTGTTTTTGTTATCAGTTGAACTCCATCGACCTCATGGACTGCACGGCCTGTAACGCAGTACTCTGTTGTTGAGTGGACCTTGGCTAGGGTGGCTGTTCACAACGTTGTTCCTCCAGTATGCCAGCCAGAGCCAGCAAGTCACCTAAAGAGTGCAACACGTGATGTCAACTTTTTGCGAAGTGACTCGGTGTTGGCAATACGTGACCAACCTGTCCAACGTTACTCGGAGGTATTTGGATCCGGAGGAGAAGGGCAGAGTTTCGTTGTTGTGGTTGACATTTAGCTTATGTTTAGCTTCCTTGTTGTTGAGGTGGAAGACTGCCGACACCGTTTTTGTTGTGCTGAGCTTTAGCTTCCAGGTCTGAAGGTATTCACTTGTAACGGTAGCCATGTCTTTGCTCAGCACTCCTTCCACTGCCTGCCAGTCATCATCAGCATGCATGATTGCTAGATTGTCAACGTATGCAAATGCATACTTTCTAGAGATGGTGTTTGACAGGTCGGAGATGTAAACGTTGAAGAGAAGGGATGCCAGTACAGATCCCAGTGGGATGCCGTTCTTGAGGCATCGTTGGTGATTTACAACTATGGAAAAATAGATACATGCAAGTTCTAATCGTCACAGAAGTATGAAAACAGGCAGTTTCCTCAGAAGCTTGCTGTGAGGCTACAGTTCTGTTAATTATCTGAAGCTGGACTTTTGCAACTTTTTCTGTAATTGAGAAAGTTGTCGCAGGCCACATGTGGCCCGCAGGCCTGGCCCAAAGAGAACCCTGTTAGTATTAGTTAAGTTTGTTTATTGATTGGCTGCTGGTATGAAAAAATCAAAAACGATCAGTTCTGAGATGTGAAACTGAGTTATGTCTGCAGAGTAATATGTATTTCATTTTTGCATCGTGTTGTCAGGAAAACTGAATGTTTGCAGTGTTTCACTACAAGTGTGATGCTAAATACGAACCTGTCATGCACAGAGCAACAAAAGAAACAATACTGCGACATTTAACCTTCATCAGATTACTGTTAAGAGATGAGCTGTAGCACCAGTGTTCTCTCCAGGAATTAAGCTTGTTGATCAATTGGACCAATGTGTCAAGAAATTGAATTAAAAAGTTCACTTTAATAAACAACCAACTTTTCCAAATTTAGTAAATTAACAAATAAATCTCAAGCATTAATGGAAGAAATTTGCAGATAAGTGTCTGACGTAAGTTCAGATGTAATCCCTTACTAAGGAGCACGTTGCAATCTTTTCTTACCCAAATAAACCACAACTTTTTCAAAAAGCAGTCAATGAAAACACTGAAAAATCTACCATATTTTTCCATAGCATTTAGATATGCAGCGTTACTAAAACATTAGTCATTTCAAGTACAGTATATTGTATATGTCGTCATAGAGACTGTGTTGTCTTGACACTTAATCAGATTGTTTGCTGTGTGGCTATTGGCCAAAATAAATACTGAGTAAAGCAAACTATACAAAGGCGCCAGCCTTTTGTGAAAGTTACTTCTTTGCATTGAAAGCCACTTGCAGTTAAAGCCTAAAAATACTTAAACAGTTACATCAATTATTTACATATATAGGCTGTGGAATGCAATGCCTCACCAATTGCAAGGAAAATACTACTTGTGTTCATGTTGTATAAAAAGAGAGGTTTTAACGCTTTTTCAACTGCTGGAACTATCTTTAGTTTTAAAGGGAAAAGCTAAATAACTTTTGATTTACTGAGGTAATACCAATAAAGATGTCACTAGTGTCTGGGTGCCTTGTTGTTTTTCTCCATGAACCACAACCAGTTACATGATGAGGAGCAAGATCGTGGCAATTGATTGGTGTCCACACCAACACGACAATATTGCATCTATCTTCTGTCGTCATAGTTGTATGTCACAAATATCCTAGTGGCGTATCACAATGGCCAATCTCTTGATTGTGCTTCAGTTGCACTGCTGCTGAATTTTGTATAAAAGAAATGTACACGTACAATTTTTTGTTTTTGTGCAAAGCATGCTTGATAAAAACGATCTACATCAGGGGTCACCAACGTGGTGCCCGCAGGCCTGTTCTGAAAATAACATTAGCATGATCAATGTCTTCACATTAACGAATATCAATACTAAAATAATTGAAGGTAAATTGAGCAAAATTTTAATTCGGAAGTGGGTATCAAACTAGTAGCCCTTCTCTTTAATCGATATACAAGTAGCTCGCAGTTTCAAAAACGTTGGTAACCCCTGATCTACATTGTGGTAGATGCCAAGGTCTCAATGTTTGCAACTGGTTAAGAATATTTTGTTTGAAAAGTTGAACGTTGTTGCATTGTAACAAACACATTACATGACACAGACAGTGAAAATACTAACATGTTAATCAGTCTTTCTAAAGCCTAATCATTCTCCCTANNATCTATCAGCGCCTTCAAATAATAACAAATCCCAATTGACCAGTTGCGCAGTCCATGCTTCTTGCATTTTATATTGTCATCTAGGCGTCATGCGGACCATGGTGCCAGTCTGTTCATGACTTTCGTTACTATACACAATGCTTCTTCCTCAGAAATTACAACTTCTGTTACCAAATAATGACAACTTTAGTCACAATCTACAGTAAAATTTTATTTGCCACAAAATTATACAGAAATTTCATCATGATTCGTTTCAGGCGGATGAGGACATCCTGAAACATATTCGTGAGTTCAACAGTCTCCGAAAAACAGCTGTTGCTAAACCTCTGGACAAATCAGTTTCATCTTTAAACACTTTACATACGTAAGCCATTTCATCTGGGTTCTGTGTGTTGATAGTTATATTTTGAACGTGCGGAAATGTGTAGCTGTTGAAGAACACTGATTTTTTGTGTAAAATTGAACTCGTTACTACTTCCTTTACGTAGATCAGCTAAAAGGTGGATGTTTGTTCTCCGATAAATTTTAAATCGGAACTCAAATTATCGGCCGTTGAAGTGAAAGAAGTTACGTTCGCGTAATGCGAAATGTGTATCAGGAGAAATGTAAAGAAAACCAGTATAGCCATAGAGTAAACAAACACAGAAAAATATTGCGCTAAATTGTTTTGTGCAAATATTTTCTTTATTCATCCTTGCCACCGATACACTCGTTTTCTGGTTAAGCAATATACTGTAATTTAACTTCATCATAGAATGTAGTAGACGCTAAACCAGTGATGCAAAAATGCGGTCGCGCACTCGCGCCGTGCGACCAAAAGCTTGGAGTACGCGAACAGGATTTGCAGCGACGTAGCAGTGCACATGATATATACAGTAGCANGGGTGGGCAAATAGCGGCCCGCGGGCCAAATGTGGCCCGCCACAGTGTTTTAAATGGCCCGCGGAAGCATTCAGAAAATATCTTNAAATCTGGAATTTCATCGAACGTATCACAACAAATGTTAGTGCTGACTGCTTAGGCTAGCTAAACCGAGATTTGCTTCTGCTTTACTAAGGAGGTACGACCCTCCGCCAAACGTGGCCTTCTGAAAATTACCCGCGATCTAAATTAATTGCCCACCCCTGATATATAGAGTATAAGATTATTAAGATTGTGGCATGCCTTAGGTGGGCAGAGACATGTGCATAATTAAAAGAGGATAGCCAACCTTATTTTGTCCGTGCATATTTGTAAGAAGACAGACAACCTCATTCTTGTCTGTATTTATGTGAAAGAAGATAGCCTTAATTTTGTCTGTAAATAAGCAGAGATAAGAAATAAATTGCGTATTTTCTCTCTTAAGTTATTTGCATTTTATACTTTATCCATATACTGCTTGTCTGCAGATATCACGACCAGCTCGTCGCTGCAGCGAAAAAAATTCCTTTCCGGGAAGCAACTGGCGTTCAAGTTCTTTTTGTCTGGAAAGATTCCTTGCAAAAAGGAAAATTTTTGTCCAGTACTCCAAAATTAAGTGAGTTGAAGTATTTTCTATTTTCTGCTGACTGGTTTNAGTGCCTACTTGTGATTCAGGTGAAGCATGCCTTATTCTAGAATCTAGTGCAACGATTCTCAACTGGTGGGTCGCAACCCAAAAGTCGGACAGCNTGTAAATAGCAAATAAATTTTCATAAAATAAAAATNCTTACTTTTCATCTGATTTTGTATTGGCTTTTCTCTCAAAAAAGAGANACTAGAAAGGCACGCGTCAGACGCGCCCAGTATTCTCGTCGCTATGGTAACGAATATTCGTTTTCCAGAAATGAATTTGTTTGGTTTGTATTCTGTAAAAGTGGGTCTGATGAATATGGAAAACGTGGTTCCCAGATTCAAGACTGAGACCAGTTCAGAACCCCTGTTCTAGTGCATTTGAGACCTGTTAGCGTAGTTTTACTTGCTGCTTTAATGTCACTGAAATTAATAAGACAAGAAAGGAAAAAAGGTGTTTGACTTTTTGACCGAATTGTTAGAACAGTTTAATTCTTGATTTTTCGGCGATTCACATTCTAAGATTTTGTCGCAAGAGGCTAAGCTATAAATGGTTAGAAACAGAGGCACAGAGCTGCTAATATACGGCTTCTTCCTGCTTGTGACCAAGTAGCAGACAGGATGTGCACTAGCTTCTTATATGCACACTCTGTATCCGAAATGCGCCAACAAAAGGTTACTGATGACGACTAACAGAAGCTGTTTATGTACATTACTGCCGTATGAATTTGATTGCGTTAAGTTTCAATTCTTTTTTATAATTTTTTTTGTTACAAATTTTAAATGAAAAGACTTCAATTTTGATTCCGCAGTTTACCCATTCTCAAATTGACGTCAGTAAAAACTTGCCTTTTTTTGACGTCAGTAAAAAATCTTCTACACAGTGTGGATAAGGGGGTTCAAGAAGTGATGGCAAATTCGGATCGACGAAAACTTGTGGTGGAGAAAAGTGCAGTTTTAAGCAACGAACTGTATAAGGGGTCGCCGAACGGACACGGTAGATAAGCAGAAAACTAGAGGGGGAATGTCTTCCCAGCCTTCTTCAGAATCCCCAGTATTTGTATCCTATCACATATTCTGCTGAGGAACTGTCGTTCCGCCCTTAATTATTTTAAACGAACTGATCACTTTTTTTGTCTCACCGAATCCCGATGTGTTGCAGGCATGGTTGACGGTGAGTTCGAAAGACTGTGTGTTCTTTACAACATCGCTGCGCTTATGTCGCAAATCGGGAGCGAGGCGAACATGCAGACCGACGACGGCCTGAAAGCCGCAGCAAAGTATTTTCAGGTACACGAATCACATCCGAGAAAAGTAAAAAGCTGCAGTGCAGCGAAACAGCGTGGATTTCTCTAATGCAGAGACTATCAAAATTTGTGCAAAGGTTTTGTCCGTTTACTCGATCACAAATCCACTTCACTGGTTTTATTTCTTATCACCGTTGATAGGCGTGCCGCATCGTGCTATCTGCTGGTCAAGGCGTTGTCTTGCTACCGAGTCTTGGTGTTACTGGGTTTCCTTTTTTATTTGCTGCGATCAAACTTCGAAGGAACTTTTGTCTATTTTTCAGGAATCTGCCGGCATATTCACTTACATCAAGGATCGAATTGTGTCGGTAGCGGGCGAGCAGCAGCCCACTGCCGATTTGACCCCGGACATCTTGAACGCGTTGAAAGTGACCATGGTTGCGCAGGCTCAGGAATGCTTCTACGACAAAGCGAGCAGTGACCCTTCCCGTACGTTTTGAATAATAACAGCAGCTTTTCTGGCACAGAGTTCAGCGATGATTCGCATCAGATTGCTAGTCACTGCAGTTTGTTGCACACCATACAAAATTGGCTGAACCGTAGTTTGTAATGCTCTTGAACCGGAATGTTACAGTTGGTAAAGGTGTGTTCGGAAGCATCGCTATTTTTCTGCAACAAACCGGCTTTGCATTGGCGGATGCGCTGATGCACGTCCTTTGATAAGGGCGCAGTGATTACAATGAGTGAACTTAACGGNCGTGTTATCCTCCCTTATCTGATGTATTTCATGCGAAATNTCATTAAAGTATATAATTTACGACCTGGGGGCACTACAGCAAATGAGCTACAGAGTAAACATAAACGATCCAGAACTTCATTGGGTTTTCTGGATGGCCAAGCCAGATGTATGTGTTCGATCGTTGGGGTGAAGTTTATATTGACAATGCCACGGGACAACAAAGACCGTTAAGTTTTCCCATTTCATGTCAGACCTGTGCTGCCACTAAAAGCTCTGCGAAGGAACGTAATTCGTTTTCAAAGCCCCAGCAACACCTCGTGAAATTGGTCGCGTATGCGTTTTAGGTATTATTTCTCGATTCCCTCTTGGTTTTCTTTCCTTTTTCTTTCAGTTGCTTCGCCTGATAGTTGGGCTTGCAGCTCGTGTCCAACAGGATTTTTGTTGTCGAAGTCCAGTTTGAAATATCTCTTAGCGATCAAACCACAATGTTCGGGTGTGATGCGACGAATTTAGTGTCTCCTGAACCTGGGTTCAATATACGTTTTCATAACTTCAAACAACCTGGCATTGGATAAAGAGTGCTGCAGTAATTATTGAAATTGGTTCTGCTTTTTTTGTCAGAAATTTTTCGACTTCTGCCGGTGTTTTTGTCAACTGTTTTGAGATTTTTGGTCGTATTTTGATAGAGATTTTTTAATCGTTTGTGGAGGTTTAGCACTTCCAAATAAAATCTATTAACGAAGTAGATTTTGAAGCAATTCATGTCAAGCAGTAGTACAAGTCAGTCGCATCATTAAATAAAGATAATCAGACCTAACTAGGCAACTAATGCTCGAGGACTTCGGACACACGCCCGATTTTGCTGTGCAGGAAAGAGAGTGCAAAATGAATTGCTCCATCGTTCTTGTCAGTCTTGCTAATTTGCCCCAACGGTTAAACATAGAAAATCGCATTGCCAGCAAGAGCAAGTGTAATTACAATCTGTAGTCCCGGAAAAAAGTTTACGGGTACCAAGACGCAATTCAACTACACGACCCGAGAGATGGTTCGTTAGTCGTGGCCTAATACGTTTTCTTATTTACATTGTTATGTGATTAACGAAAGAGCATAATTGTATTCTAGTGATACCATAAAGAAGCCCTTTGTTGAGCATGATGCTTTGCAATACGTTCGACGTGCCAGTCAGCGTACCTCGAAATGCAAAACCGTTAGTCGCGGTGCCGGCCCGAGTTTTTGTGTTTTTACGACTAAATCGATTCCAGTCAGGTTCCCGTGGGGTAATAAATACTAACCCTGGTTTACCTCACAATGCAGAAAATGCTGCAGCTGTTTCGCGTGGAATAAGAGANGGGAAGGAGGGAACGTGTTAGTGACAGGTTGTCAGGCGTCCGCTGTTTTTGTTACCGTGGTTGTCACCATTTTTCATAAATAAATTGTGNATACAAACCGATAAAAGATTACGGTTCTGTAATCACCACCTCGCCTTTGTCATTATTTGATTTATGGTATTTACTACCATACTGGACAAGATTTTTTTTGCTTCTTGGTGCAGTGAACAGAAAGCCGGACATGGTGGCGAAAATTGCGTCACAAGCGGGGTCATTGTACGGCGAAGCGCTGAAGGCTTTCAACGACGCGGAGAGCAACTACTCCTTAAACTCGGTTTCAGACATGTGCAGCGCCAAGAAGGATTTATTTGAGGTAAGTTGCGCCGTTTGTACTTGTTTTGTTTCTTATAGAATATCTGTAGTCTGTTTTGGATTTCCACTTGGTCTGCACTTTTAGTGATCCTGCATTGCGGAAAGCTGACCGCGATAAAATGGATTGATGGTTTTTCTGCGCGGTCTACTCTTTGTTGTAAGATGGACACAGACCATTGTGCAACGGTTTCAGGCCCTAGATTCTTTTTCGTTGCCCCAGGGCTGGCTGCTTCGTTCAAATTTTGTTCGTGTTTATGTTTATGCGATTACCGAGCTCCGACTTCATTCACCAATTTTCGTTCGCTTTCATCAAAGCCGTATCATTTGAATTGCAGTGTCGAGCGCAGCTTTACCAAGCAAGGGCGGCGAACGAAAAGAAGCAGTTCGGGGAGGCGATCGCTCGCTACAGAGTAAGTCTTGACAGGTTTCTTCCGAAATCACGGTGAGGCCGATGGCGAAACCATCTGGGGTCAGCAAACGGTAAATTTCACGACGAAATAACACGCTGCGACCCTACGTCACTGGCTCACCTGCTGATGACGTAATGATCAGCAAAGACTTCAGTTCTCTGATCCTGACATACAGTTGTGTGGGTTAACTGAAGCGGTGCAAAAGTGCACGTGCCGGAAGTCAACGGAGCGTGACCGTTTAGGTTGTGACGTGCAATGGACTGCCAGCTCTTATCATTTACGGCGGTATACAGTATATCACTGAGTTAATGTCGTTAACGTTATCCTGCTATCTGTCGCCGCTGAACACCGAACCTCACGAGTGCTACGTGTACAGTTTTCTGATCTGAGATTCGCTCTGCGTTGTGGATTCCTATGTCTGAGCTTCCAGCAGTCGCGTTGTTATGATTTCCTCGAGTTTCTTCCTAAAACGATTTTTCCGGCGTAGACAGCGGTAGGAGCAAATTTCCGATCACTATGTGACCAACAGCCATTGATCGAACATTCCATACGCTTCGGAAATAACTTTTTTCTGTTCGGAAGACTAATTTTTGCGCGTTATATTTAAGCAGATATGCTGCAAGGTGGACGAAGTAATGTTACCACCAGTATTTAGATTCAGCTCTTCTTGGAGCCAGGAGCTCTGAAAATTACTAGTGTTGTTAAATTTAAATCTAGATTGAGCGCATACTGCTATGGTAAAAATCTCAGAACAAATTTTGTTTTCATTTCAAAGAAGCTGTTGTCTCGAGCAGTGTTTGCCAACCTTTTTCTGGCCGCGGTACACTTTGCACCTCAGTTTCCGTCACACCAAAGCTAATGACTGAAACGTCGTTTCATCAGCTTTTTTCAGTGAAACGTAACATAAACGTCCTCTTTCGAAAAGTGACATGCAGCAGGTTCAACGAAGTAGTTCTCAGTTTTGAAATATTCGCGACACACCTGAGACTGTCTCGCGGCGTATCGGTTGCGAAGCACTGGTCTAGAGGTTAGATCCTATTTCGTTGAAAAGTGTGTTACAGGTTCATGTTCGCGCTGTTCCTGGTCGATATAATTGTAATCTTTTTTCACTGTTAATGCTGGTTAAACTCACAAAAACAACCTTTTGTTGTTGTCGTTGCACAATATTTTAAACTTTATCCTTCGAATGTTTCATCGTTGCAGATGTGTTAACGTGTAGTTAGTACTCGCCTTGCAGTGACGTCAGCGGTGCCTCACAGATTCAGAAGGATCTGTATTTTCGTGCGATTTTCAGATTACCGAATAATATCCATCTTTCTGGTGACATGTCTGTAATTTTTTAGTTGCTGGAGCCGACCCTAAAGAATCTGACCAAATCGGTTGGGGACATGTTTCCTGATTACAATCTGAAGCAACTTTATTCTGTTACCGTGTCCGAAAGGGAGGTGGGTTGATTGATGTTGATAGATCAGTGATGCTGTTTGATGCTTTTCCGAGGGTTGCATTTTTTGCCAATACTACCGTGGTGTTGATGGGGCACCCCGCATCGCTAAGTGGTTGTGTCCATCAGATGGATACGATGCCAAGTTTTGTTTTGATTCGAATTATATATTCCTGCAGGCTTGCAAAGAATTATACAAAACCTTTCACATCAGTGTGTTTCACAAAGCTGCTCTTTTGAAACATTTTTACTAAGAGCGAGAGTCTTGCTACAGCGAAATAAAAACGGCGCAGTTATTTACAGAACAGACGAAGCACAAACAAGTACTCCGTGCGTCTCTTCGTGTTCGCAGCGACGCCGTATCAGCGCAGTAGCGATGTTGAATCTGTTTGGTTAAGTAAAAAACGCCCAACCACACTTTATATCTCAAAAGCGGCTGTAAACCCTGAAAATATCACCTCTTAAGCCATAAGTACAGCACTGCAGCTAATCCCCGTAAAGCAGCTGAACCACGCGAAGAACTTATTTTTGGCCATCAGTCATTTTTCCCCTCGAGTTAAATATTAATAGTGTTACGAGCAGTCCATTCAACACCGCAATAAGGTTGTGGTGAGCTCCAGTTGATATTCGGCTGTTGAGGAAATGAGGCCAAGTAACTTTACTGTCGAGCTGCGGTTGATTTTCTTTCTATTCTCAGTCTTCTGCAGTATTTTTGAAAAAGATTCAGTTGAAACGTGAAACTTGCAAATTTTGCCAAGAGTAGGAAACAGCAACAACGAAGAAACTAATGATTAGTCTTTGCGGTAAACCTCTCCTGTCATCGTCAAAAAAATTTCACCATTTAATGAATTTTTGCATTAAAGCTATTGATTTTCAAAACGACCGATATGATTTTATTTAAATCATTAGTTTGTGCGTTGTTTCTTATGGGGATTTGATGCTCGTTACTTGCTGCATACATCCTATATTTTATAGAACGTGCTTATTTTTCGTTTTCAAGGTATGTTTTCAGTGTGTGTACTTGACGTTAGTTTGCAAATGAATACGAATGTAGTTGAGTCAGCGAAAGGACAGTTTGAGGCTTGCCAAAAATATCATCGATGCGTCGATCCAGACATCCACTTTGAACCCCATACTTAGTGTGATCCGCGCGTTGCGCGAAATCGTCGACAAACGCTAAGACTTCACCGTTTGGCGATAAACAGCGCTCAGCGGAGCTTTTTTTCAAAGCTATTTGCCCACGATGTGGATCGATTCCCACACGCTACATTTTCTTTATGGGTCTTGACGAAAATCTGCGACATCGATTTTTTCATTTTTTGAATTGTCAAAAAACCTTATCTGTCAGAATCAAGTTCTATTTGATTCAATTCAATATACAAACTTCCGAATGGTCTAATCACCGCAGGCCGCGGAAAAAGACAACAACTTTATTTACAACGATGTGATACCAAAGGCGTCGACGCTGCCTCTCATCGGCAAAGCGCAAATTGCCAAAGCGAAGGCCTACAACCCAGACGAATATCTAAGCCAGAAGTTTACTGGTATGCGTTGCGTTGTTGTTCGTTATATGCTGTGATCAAACCTACAAGAACATTAACTGCAAGTTTTTTGTTCCAATGTGAAGTTGTTTTGCGAAGTGATTCCTGTGCCATCCGCACTTACACTGCTTTTTAACGAGCACCCCGTTTTCCTCCTGTTTNTCCGTCGATGGTCTGGATGTATTTATGACTTTCGTCACACGGCTGTTTAATAGCGTATTAGCTGACGATATCACGAACACCACCTTCTGTCGTGGGTTCAAAGCAGTTACGAATTTAGCATTCGCATGCATTATAATGCACTACGGAATTTGCATAATCTCTCCGCCCAATATACCGCTTATCGTATTGGGATTTATTAATGTTTTCAACACATTACGAAATTTGTATAACCGGTGCTAACCGGAATCAACCTGAATTATTGTTTAACATTGATGAGGTCTGTAATCACTGGGTGCTGTTTCCGTTTCTTAATGTGCAGTTAATTTGAGTGTCAAAGTCGTCATAACACTGGCTTTCGAGGAAAGTGACGTAATAGCTTGAAAGCAGGTGACACGTCTTCCCCTCATGATTTTCATTTCACCAAGTGCACCAAGCAATTGCACGCCGTGATAAAACTCGCGCGTGACGCTGGCTCCGACGCTATTTTCATCTTCCAGACATGTTCAGCTCCCTGGTGCCTTTGGCCGTTCACAACGCTCTCGAGTCGTACGAATCGAGAAGAAAAGAGCTCGTCGACCGACAAGTTGAAAGACTCCGAGAACAAACGACGCTGATCAACAGGTAAGCTTCTTATTGTTCAAGTACCAAGTTTTGTATTGAGGGCGCGCGTCAATTGAACTTCTGCGTGGCCGTATTCAGCGGAGCAACCAACCGCCGTCTCTGCTGCTACGTTCAGCGATGTAGTCACGGGATTATGAGAGCTGGCACAGGAAGTGCGGGCGCATGCTTCCTTTACTACGCTTTGACCAGCTGCTGAAAAAATTGCAGTATGTCGGAGAAAATCAAAGAGTTTTAGTACGTGAAGCGGTGACTGATTTTTTCGCACAAGCGACAAAGGGGAAAATAGCGCAAAAATACGTTAAATTTGGGAGTTCGATAGTTCGCAAAACTTGGGAAAGCAGGTAATGTGTCGTAAGGTTGAGAAATGTTGTTACCACACCTTTCTTACCGACTTCGCCACTGGTAAAGTTTAAGGTGCTTGATGTAACATACTCGTTTTTCCATAACAACGGCAGCACTACCCCGAAAACCAGATGCGCCTCTTCCCCCCTGCAGTGCCTGCACTGAGTTCGGCATCGTTTTTCAGTGTTATGTCATCGCTCAATCTTCCGGCCGCCCTGGAAGACGTTTCCGGAAGTGACATACCTGCTTCGATTCTGGAAAAATCGAGAACGGTCATAGCGAAAGGCGGGGCAACCCCCATCGACCAGCTGCTCACCGACCTTCCCGATGCTCTCGAAAGAAACCAAGAGATCCTGTCAGAGGTGTGCAGAGCTGCCGTTTCAAAACTGTATCTTGCGTTAAAATCAAGATAAAACGACGCTGTCCCAGGTTAGCTGCCAAGGGAGCAGAAGTGGCCAGGGACCCGGAGTCCACTCCGGCATGATTCTGCGTTTTTTTTCCGGATCCGAAGTCACTTTTTATTTTCAGTAGCAGCAGGAGTCTGTGTGGTGTTTGTAAATGCCATTGCTTAATTTCAAACAATACTGAATTTCGGTTGCATCGATGGTTGTCGGAGTTNGANCAGGGGTCGGATGGATTTTCGTATTTGAAAAAGTTTCAGACCCGGATCCGGATTCAAAAGTTTTGCAACAGGAGTCGGAGTCNGAAAATGTGGATCCGGTCACCTCTGCAAGGAAGGTGTAGTTTAAGCGCGACATCANTATTTCCCAAATGCATGCAACTTCAACCTGTATTGGGCATGACANTGATCAAGCTGACGCCACTTCTGCTTCACGCCGTGAAATCGTTTTACATCTTGACTAAACCATCTCGTGAGCGTTTTTCGGGCGCAAAACGAAACGTTGCACTTTGAATACCCATTTTAACGATTGGGTTTAAAAATTATGAAAAATGATTATTCTTATTTTGGCTACTTCCTTCAATTACCCGTCATGCTGGCATCGAATTAAGCTGAACAATCGATTTTGAAGCGTGTTGCGAAAAGTCAATCGTAACCAACAGCTCCAGTAGCTTCTTATTCTTTACTTCAGTCTGTTCGAATGCTGAACGAAGAACAAGCCACTGACGCCGAACTGCGAGAGAAGTTCGGCCAGAAGTGGACCAGAAAGCCATCTGCTGAACTCACCGCCCCCCTGAGACAAGGTACATGTGAAAAGGCGCGTAGAAACGTGGTGTGCTGTCGCTAGGCAACAATTTCAGCTCTTCCTAGAACTGCAACCCGAGTTTTCCCGGAGCAATCAGTGGTATAATGTGATCCGGAAAAAGCGCGCACGCTCTAATGCGAACGGACAAACTGTGAGTTTGTCGGATATTCGGTATGGTTCAAAAGAAACGCGGGACTCGTCACGCATGTTTCCACTAAACATGAAAGACATTATGATTACGGTGTCGTAGCGTTTGGTCAGCTCTTAAAATCAACAGTGCGTGTTGGACTTGGCACCAACATGAACACATTTCCCTGTGTGACTGTTCTGCGTGGTGCCTTTGTTTAGAGCAGGGGTCTCCTAACGTTTTTATCAGAGAGCCACACAAGTTATTACACAACAATTCAAGGACCGGACACCGTACTTAATGTGACTGTTTTGGGATATGTTACATACCACCAGATCAGTAAATGTTCCGTAAAAATATCATGTTTTCATTATTGACAAAATGTCTTCACGGGCCAGATGAAATGGCTTTGTGGACCGNATANGGCCCGCCGGTCGTAGTTTGGAGACCATGATTTAGAGGTATGAGTAGCCACGACCAACTTAATNCCGCCCTAACCTTTGACCATACTATGTGCGTCTAAGTTTGAAACCCAGACCCAAGGCATAACATAAATCGCACTATAACATCAAGCAAGCAAAATTGCCTAATTGCATTTCGCCATATCTTTCCCCAGAAGTGTTAACGAGGATGATCAAGCACAAGTGTGGAAACAACAGGTCCTGTGTTGGATACTAACTTAGTCAGGGCTGCCAATCTCGATAGCTTACTGAAGCCTGCAAGAATTTGAATAAGTTCTGTAAGACCAAGACTTCTGCTATAGTTGCGCAGAAGGCGGCAATAGCCACTCATTCACCATCTTGTTCAGGCTCGGCACGATGAATGTAAAATTTTCACATTCCATCAACATAACTATGTTCACCTTTCGTGTCGTCACGCTTGACTGCGTCTGATGGCATCAGTTTCATTGCCCGAATCGCTGAATTGTCAACGGTTCCTTTCCGTTCAGCATGGCTTCGGTTGGCTTGTGTTTAAAATCGGGGCGTGAAGTCTTCGCGTACCAGCGACAACTTCAACTATGCTTCTCGTTCGGGTCTAATGTCTGAGGTTAAAGCACAGCGTTTGTGTATTTGTAAGAAAATGTATTCTACTGCGCTTGTAGTTTCGTTAGAAAATATGCTTCTCCTTGCACAGCATGGCCAGTCGAATTTGCCAATGTTTCGAATTACAACTTGCAAATTTCCGCACAGACTGCCGTTCCGTTTAGAATTGCACCAACATGCGGCCTGATACATTGTGTACGCCTGTAATTGCTGTTGCAAGCTGTGGTTATAGTTGCGGGCCGCTGCAACTTCTGCGTGACTAATGCGTTTCGCGAGAATTACCAGAAGCCAGCGTTATCGCTCCACTGACGTATCATACATCACTTCCACCTTTCATCGTTTTGGTCTGTGACG
>JGI24159J19872_10003521_pt1 | contig 19541 bp, 13 predicted proteins | sample Ectturendosymbi4_FD_19872 | JGI IMG/M metagenome (IMG submission 19872) | reverse complement strand
AACAACGGTTGGGGTTTCGCTGCGGTTTCATCGCGCGACACATTCCTGTGTGTCAGTGCGCTACCTCGCTTCGGCTTAGCTACTTCTTGCAGAAACCATCATTCTTGATTGTTCTAGTACTGTTTGAAGATTTTTTCGCGTTTGGATTGTCAAAACTGTTGCGGTTTGCATTGAAAGGCTCACACCGGGTGCTTTGTTGACAGATTGCAGGTGAAGGATGATGAAAATCAAAAAGTAAGCAAAGAACTTGAAAGCTTCAAACAGCGATCAGCGGAATTAGAACAGGTTTGAGAGTGGAGATGTGGGTCGATGTGGATCGTTTAATACAGTACAATGTTCTGATTTTGTTTTCCATTTTTTATGAGAAGTTTTAAAACTAGCAGCTTTTATAGGAAACGTCGTACAAGGTTTTTGGCCTGTATCTAGTTCTTCATGTTCCTTGACCCCCTTATATTAAATGCGCTCTTTGAGTGACGTGAACAGATGTTTTGCAGAGAGTTTTGATGAAGCATCCATCGCTGCAAGGAGCCTCAATAGCGTCAGAATCATACCTCATACATCTTCTGTCATTTTGAACCTTGTTTACAAATCACCTTAACTTTGGTGACAAGCATTTGAAGTCTAATAAATTCCATCGCAATACAAGCAAGCTTCGCTTCTCCCACCCTGTCCTTCCGAAAGCGCAAGCGTTTTGCATGCGTCAGTAACTTTGTTAGTCACGATGGGTTTGCCATAAAGCAACCTTGGCAAGTTGTACGTCGCTGACTGAAGGGTTTTTGCAGGCGATTCAAAATCTGAAAGACAACTACCAAGCCCTGCAAATGCTCAGTGATTCGTTCGAAGCGAAGTTGCGCGTGAGCCAGAGTGAAAATCACGACCTGCTGGATCGAATCAAAAAGCTCAAGGACGTTCAGGTCGCTGCGTTAAACGCGGAGAACGAAGCTTTCAAAAAGTCAGTGCTTAATTTTGCGTATGCGCAAAATCCAGCGTCAGCGCCGTCAAGTAGTTTNTGCATTCGCGATTCTGCTGATCTGCGGCNCTTATGGAAATCGTNTAGCTGCCAGCTGGATGTTCTTCCTCCATATTCGCTCGTATCTGCTTTAAACGCCTTTTCTACTCGNGTTTTTCATCCTTNAAATTTTTGTTCGAGTAAAAAGGTCGACGTGCGGCATGAACGGGTAGAGGGGGTGGCCATTGGCCGATTTCATGCGTACGTGGGGTCACTACCGTCACGTTNTCGTCCCTGCCAATATCCCCAATTTCGANTCTCAATAAAACACGTAATNTTATTCGGGCACACCGTGGTCTGGTTAGATTTAAAACTTCACTGTGGAATATTAAGATCTGTAAATTTAAGCTCCGCATCGAGAATCACATGAGGCTTTTTGCGATGTGACGACAATTTCCACTTGTTTCGATTATTATAAGAATTTCAACTGACGAGGTTCTTCGTTGTCATGATGGCCCGTACTGGTGTGTGATATCGCCCCGCGCTGATGGCCGCGTACTTTCGGACATTTATTCGGACATTTAACGTTCTGCGAAGAACGTGTTTTTGTACTGTCGTTTGTTTCTGCTGTCACTTGATTGCACCCGTTCCATCGTCTTATGCTTGCAAGTGTAAATGTGCTGATGTGTGTGATGTATACATCCGGGTGTTTTGTCAGTGTCGCTCTGTATCACTGTCGATTGAGAAAGACCTACATGATTCTTATCATTGCTTAGTTTATATAAACGCAACACTACCGGCGTGGAAAATAGTATCCGAGGCAACGCCCATACTCATGCGAAAAATTCGTTCTCGTTTTATTTCCGTGCTACAAACACTCCGGGCTGTGGGAACTTCTAACTGGCTAATGCCATTTAAATGGGCTTTTTCCAAACAGCGGAATGCTTATTTCTCAGCCTTGAACAAATTATCGTGGCGTTGATGTCATTTAGCGTCGGTCGTTTAATGACCCGATGACGCTCGCCAAGCATCCGGTGCCTGTCTTAGTTGATTGTAAACAACCTCTGTGTTTGTTGTGTTGGCAGCAAGCAACAGCAGGAATCCTCGCCCGCGGTCCCGAAATCCGCTCCCGCCAATGACGTCCGGCGACCCAGGTGATAAAAACGCGACTGTGTTGCTCACAGGTTTTAGAGCTTCAGAAAAGAGTTTTAGCAGGGGGACGCTTCTGACCTCGCACGACAACAAAACTCAAGCTACGTTTGCTTTTCACATACGTTGCACGTACTCTGATCAAAACGAAAGTGTAGCTTGGTAATCCATTACTGGCGCACGTGTGTACTTCGCAGGTCTTTTGTCGGCTGGTGGCAACTCAAAGATTTGCATTAAGTTTGCAGACTAAGCGTTGTGTCCCGAGTTTTCAACAAAGTCAGCGCTTTTGTTACTGGATGTGACTTCTGCCAATTTCCCTGTACCTTGATCAGGTCGATTTTTGTGTTGATGCCTACAGCTTAATTTAATGTTCCAAAGTTGACAATCTCGACATCCCATCGTGGAATAAGTTACCTATGTCAAACAACGTACCAGAAGTTTGATTGCTTTTAGGCAAGAAGCAAAGCTATTGACAATGTGTGGCAGTCAGTGCAAGTTAGCAATTGGTGACTCGTCTAGTTGTCTTTAATGTTGCTTTTTTTGCAGTTCAACCAAGCAAGTTGGTAAAACAACAACTCCTGAAAACACAACGTCCGACCCACTGAAAAGGTAGGTTTTTCAACAATAGGTGACAGGTTTGTTTCAAAGTCGAGTTACAAAGATGTACATCGTGAGACCTTGTTAAGAACGCTTCTATAATAGAGACGTGGACAACACGAACCTCTGAAATGCACAAACATAGTTTCACTGTTGGTTATCTGGTCTGTGAACGAGTTAGTCAGTCAGTTGCTAAGGAAAAGATGCGTAAGCAGATAATTGTTATCATGGGAACTCGCGTTCAAAATATACTCAGTTTTCACAGATCCATTTGATTTTAAGGTAAAAAAAGTTGCAATGTATGATTTTGTCATTTTTTATAAGCAAATCTCCTGTTCTTGGGCTTCGCACTTGTTAATGTCACAGCGTCCTTTTTTGTTTTACCCAGGTTTCTCGACATCTTTAGGTGAGTTTTTGGTACGCTGCTGATTTTATGGCTGTACTGTGCTTGTGCGTGCTGTCGGCTGTGTGTACTGTGCTTGTTCGTGCTGTCGGCTGTGTGTACTGTGCTTGTGCGTGCTGTCGGCTGTGTGTACGTGTGATTTTTCACAGTTCAGTTCCTATGGTTCTGTTCTCTTTTAGTTGCTTGTTTGAAAACGAACGTGTAGTCAGTTCGTTGCGTCAGTATCGCTTTTCTTTGCTGCGCCGGTTTCCAATTTCGTTGTTCGTTCGGCCTGTTTTCATTTAAAAGGCGTTTTGGGTGACTAACGCGTCGACCGGTTGGTTGCTGAGCAAGTGCATCGATCTGTAATTGAAAGTAAACGTTTCTGTCTGTCGCTGTTCAAGTGTTGCAAGGTCTACCGGAGCAACCAACAACGACACTTGTGTTTCAGCCCGTTCCCCGTGCGCATTTCTGTATCTATCCAAGGGTCGGCAACCTTCTGCCGGCAGTGCATTGGCTTGAGGGGTCAAATCATTCATAAGTATTTTTATACTTGAGTCAAGGTCAATTTTCGTTCTGTGTGAATCGTAAAAAAACTGATACGTAAAACTTGAAGCTTCTGCGTGCCACTGGAAATTATTTGGCGTGCCAAGTGTGACACACGTGCCGTGGGTTGCGGACCCCTGTTGCTGTATAGCGGTATTTGTGAATATTCAACCTGTTCGAACGTTTGGTCGAAGGGCGCGGAGCGCGTCTGATGACGACCGAGAATGCTCAGTGATGCACGGATCTATCGGTTACGGGTTCGTGGCCGACGTAAGACGGCCCCAAGAAGTGGTGTGCAAATGGGTGAGCAGTTGTTTGCTTGAAAGTGTCCTTCGGCGTAATCTCTATTCGTGGAAAATGCCATGGCTAGTGTCGGATCGGTGTGATGTGTATTGTTCAATCATTACTTGACCATAAACTTTAGGCTTCTTCTGCCAACCCCAACTTTCAAAAGTGTAAATAGATTGTAGTCCTGCGCCTACCTTCGTGTTCAACCATACCAGACTGTCCCGCGTGTAATTCCAATGAGTGAAACTTTGATAAAATACGTATTTGCGGTGGTTTGCTCAGTGGCAAATTCGTTAACCTGGTATTGGATTTCTCGACCTTGGATTAGCAGCCAGCCGCCCTAACAGGGGCAGTGCACGAATGAAACCGCTTTGCAGCATTCGGGCGTGTGTTTGGCGGCGATCAGCTCAGACAGCGTATTTATTTCACTTAACGCATCAACCATTGCCTGCGGAAAAATCGTAAGTAATCTTAAAAATAACTAGAAAATCACGGCGGTACATTGTTATGAAAAGCAAGTAAACCCTGTGCAAGATCACGCGACAAAAAAATAATTTTCAGCACGTAGCCCTTGCACTATTTTTTTATTAATTTATCGCAGAAGGCTTGTCAGTCAAACGCGACCATTTTGTTTACAAAGCATCCCCGCTCTATGCGCCTCGTCGTTCCATACACAATGTCATTTTGGATTCTTAAAAAGCGATTTCGTTGATACTGGGGCTGATGTCTGTTTTGATGCAAACCGGTTTGAGTTGTCCTGAGCAGTTGCTGCATGTATATTTATTAAACTCTTACTCGGGAAACCCATTGCAATCATGCGTTTCGCCTGCCACGCGGTCGCGGTAATCCACTCTTGACTCGCTAAAACAACTCTCTGAAGCCTTAAACCTCAATCGGAATACCTAAAAAATGATCTTGAAGTCGGGGAAATCCAAAACTATTGTTTGCGGTTGTGGTTCAGTTCAGCTTTTGACAGAATGAATTCACCCTTTGCGAGATTGTAAGGTCTTGGCGTTAGCGTTTATCATATAGCGGCGTGCTCGCAATTAAGTGCATTCTTTCTGATCTGCGTGCAGAGAGCTCATGAGAGTGAAGTTTCCGCTGTGAAGTTCTCCGCCTCGGGAGGCATTCTTGCCACTGGCGGTTCAGACCGCCTAATCCACATCTGGAATTTTATCGGAGGTTGGTGAGGATGGTTGCTGTTTATGCCATATCGCCACAACGTAGGTGCAACCCTTGTGCAGATTTGTATGTTACCGAATCATTTTTACTGAAATGAAAACGTTGAGCATTTTTGACTCAACTGCTTCTCAGTTGGTTTAATGTTGAGGGAAGTTTAGATAAAAAGAAATTGTAAACGTGGTTTGTTCTGTTTTCGGAAAAACGGAAACGTAATCGCACCGCTTGTGGGTTGAGGAAACCCATGTGTGTAGGTAGGGGAAAGAGACTATACCCCCTGACTATGTTGTAGGGCAAAAATAATACCAAACATTAAACATTTTTGTATCAACACCTCGACTTTTAGACATTTTTGAAAGGAAAGAACTTGCGAAATTGTACAATTTTAAATGTCATTCCACTCATAATGAGGTCATTCTTGTGAGTTCACAAGAATGTTTTAATTTTGGTGTTAAATTTGTATGTTCTAGGTTTGTATGTTGCTATGGATAATGACGTGTTTATATTGCTTGAATTTTCAAATCAATGTGGTAACTTTCCTTGTTCGCTACGTATATTCCTTCTGCGGCACTGGTTTTTCTTAACTGCCAGAACTTCTGTTCGTCTGAACTTCGTATTGTGTGGATTTGAAAATCTGTTTGGAATGGCAGCTGTTTGATAATTAATGAGCACGAGTTCTTCCAATGCTACTGATTTGTACAGAACCGTGAACGTTTGCTGAACTATCGTTAAAATCTTGCTTTGCTAAATAATTGTAGGGCCTAATGTTGTGCGGAATGCCGAATCTGTGTAGCGGCCGTGCACATCGTGCATTGGTCCCTGTGTCATCGACACTTCATCACTATCCACTTAAAGCTCCGATCGAAGCATTGACTCACAGTCTCTTGACGCACTTTCCCTTCACCATTCCTTGCGTGCATCCTGCGCGCGCGCTACAGTTATCCGTCTTGCTTGTGCATTGCGCTTGGTGGCCTGGTTCGATTGATTGAGCACCTGCAGTGGTTGCCGTTCCAACTGATTATTCCATTCCACTTGATCTCGCGCGCTGGCCGGCACGCGTGCGAAGTGTTTCTGGCCTGCTGTCAAGCAAATTACATGTTCGCTGAGCGCGTATGGAAATAAATGGTTCCTGTTGCTCAATTCGTGACTGGCGGAACTTCAAGCAAGAAGCAACAGATACAAAGGGCAGCTAAGATTGCGGGCAGCTATCGTCGGCCAATGAACAGCCGTTAGCACATTCACCACAGCTGGTCCACTTTACTGCGGTTGGAATCTTTTCAAAAATGTTATTTTTGATCTTTTCTGACATTAGTGGGGTGAAAATTGCATTAGATGGGTCTTTTGCTGCTTACGCTTTGGAAGTTACCCTCTTGGGCATGGACATGCATCATCGGGTAAAGCGTTGTAACCGCTCCAGACTTTTGACCCCTACGCCTTGACGACCCACCCGGACCACTGCGTTTTCAAAGAAACCATGTCGACCGGCCGAAAGTAAACACGCATGCTGCTAAGTCAGCTTCCATCAAAAGAAACGGAAGTTTGTCCAAGGTTAAAGGTTCCTGAAAGTCTGAACGGAGGTTTTGGTACTTTTAGTCGTCAACGTCTCTCGTACGTAGGTTTTGATTTCATAAAGCTATGATGTACATATATCTGTAATAATCACATCCATAGCTTTTGAATCTATTGTTTTGTGATTCGCTGTGTTACTTTTCAAAAAAGATATTTCTTAAAGATCGCTGATTAAGTGTCTGACGTAAAGGAAGTTCCAGCGTATTCCCGTTGTACCCCCAGCTAAGGGGTCACGAGTGATTTGTCGGTCTCCGTCTCGTCTTGCATTTGTACATTTGGGTCCGGCCGCAGTAAAAGCAGCAATTCTGACCAATCCCTGGCGGCACGGCGCGCGGAAGTCTCCCTTACTCCAACCCATCAACGCCCAGCATGAGGCGTTTAATGCTTTTGCTTTACTTTGCAAATAAACCCTTGCCGAAATTGGTTCCCACTCAATGTTTTTTAAAGGTTCGACCTTGGTGACCGCCAAGGAATTTTGAAAGACCGTAGCTGATCAGAGCATAAGCGTTGATGTTGCTACAATTTACCTGAAATAATGCACAGACTATAATGTACAAGCGCATGGCGGTGTCAGTAAATTCTTTCAAGTACGTTACATAACGTACGCATCCTTTAGCCTACTGCATTGTTATTTTTGTTTGTTAACTGCACATTTGGTAGTTTGTTTTGTTGTTCCTTCTGTGGCCTTTTCCTTTCCTACGTAAAGTGGGCAGCTGGGGTTATAATCGTTTCAATTAGGTTAAAGGAGTCCTTTTGCTGTTATTTTCCACCCAGATCTGTTTTTTTCGATTCGACCCGGGTGTCTAGGTTTAATTGTGAAAAATTCCGTTAAATCTATTTTTTAACATATGAATTCAGCAATAAATAACTACACTAAATCTGACAGTACAAATATGTACTCCAGTTATTAGTGTTCGCATGCACTCAGGTGAAAAAAAGTATGCATGCCGGATGNAACAAACCATTTTCAATCGGTTTCATACCTTACACCNGTATCAATATCAAATAGGTTACATGCGATCCGGTGCAGGCAGCCATGCAGCTGCGTGCAATAAGTCTAAGCCGCGCGGTTGCGCGTACGGGAAACAGTGAATAAATAAATTACAAACAGTTACAATAACACTTGAAAGGTTTGCATTTGGGTGGACGATGTGTAAGGTTATCGTCTCGGATTCCAATGAAAGAAATTTATGAAACTAGGTTTTAAAATGATTGCTTGCATTCTTTGCTTGCCACATACAAATATTACAAAACTGTTTCCATCATTTAAGGAAGGAGCTGTTGCCAGCTTAGGGATTTTTGAACCCGCTACAACTTAAGTACCATACTTCAATAGTAAATATGGCCCTATATTTTTCCAATCTTGTGCCTGAAGATCAGCTGGATGTTTTGGACGACAAAGAAAAGCTGTTTTGGCAGTAAAGTTTTCTTCTTTTCCACTGAGTCTAGTCATGATAGCATTGTCTGCGTAATGTCAAACATGGCTCAGAATTGGAGCCCTGATTAGATTCTCTTGGTTGGTTGCTTTACTGTTTGTGAGTTTAATTTAATTATATTTTATACTTCATGCACTTCGCTGAGCTGATGATGCCTACCTAGTTAGGCAAAATATATATTCTGTTGAGATCTTAGTGTTTGGTTCTTAGCTGCGAAGGACTATAACGCATATTTAGAAAAGTCTATCTTTAATTACGCAAAATGTTTTTTTCTACTGTACCACATACAAAAGTGAGAGTTTTACATTCTAAGAAAAATCCGAAGTCCATCTAGGCAAGCTTTCAATGAGGATAGTACGGGCTAGCAAATACGGTTGTTTGGCTGGAATTTCCATCCCCGAAACAATAAAAAAGCTAAACTGCCACTTACACTGACGGTTAGTGGAAGGAGTTTATGCAAGTTTAGGTGAAATACTATAAAACGTGTTACGACAAATTAGGTCTGGAACAGTGGTTCTGGTTCTCAACCATTGTTATGAGAACCGCACGCGGCTCTCCCAAGCACCTTTTGTGCGGCCCTCAGTCTTTTTATAAAACCTCCAACATTTTGTGTAACAGACTTCGTTCTGCTATAAAATAAAACGTGTCAATTCACTTGTGTTGACATTTCTTTAGTGCGACTCTCTAACGAAGTCGTAAGTCTGGATTTGGCTCCCTTCAGCGAAAAGGTTAGGAACCACTGGTCTAGAACCTCATTAGCTGGCTAGTCTAACTACACGAACAAGGCTTAGGTTAGGATAGTGGCCAGTCAGTGTCTGCCGCTTGGGTTACCTACAGAACATTCCTACTGATTTTTTGCTAGCATATGGTGTGGCGTAAACGTTAAAAAAACATGTTCAACTCGTATCAGTCTTCGTCACACGCGCTGAAGCAGGAAGTAACATGAAAGCAGTACCACCAGGCTGAAAAACTCACTACTACATGCTTGCTATCCGTTTGCACCAGGCTTTAACTACTAATTTTCTGATGTAGTTGCACTGCAAAGTTTTTGAATAGAAGAGAGAACGTTTCGGTCTCTTGAAACGCATTAAAAAATGCTGCACCCAATAGCGCCGAGCGTAACACGGCATAGACGGCAAGTACCGTTTTGCGTGTCTTCGGCGTGACCCGTGACTGCGTGCACTGTTACTGTACCACTCAGACTTGCACTTGACATGGAAAGGCGTCAAGTTATTAGCCGCGTGCAAGAAGTCAAAACCTTCCATTATCAACTTATGGACGTAATGAGATCGACCTGTCCTGTGCTGCCAAACCATCGCTTTGTTACGTTTCCGGCCGAAGCCTCGAGTAAATCCCGGGTCGTTGCCGTTTATGCGATTGCTTTGCGTAATACACTTGTCTTAGTACTGTCCGTGGCACGTTTTGTGTATTCGTGACCATTTTTATCGTTTTTGATGCATATTCCTTGTCACACTCGAGCAAAATCAACTCATGATGGCAATTACACAATTCTCTTGAACAGACTTTTTAAGTGATGCTCTTAAAACTGCCGCGCCTGTCGCGATTGGTCAACGCGGTCATTGACGTCACGTTTTGCAATCAGAAAGCGTAACTAGTTATGTTGTTTTAGGAGCATGTGAACGTTTATGGCACATAATACGGACTGCCATGCTGAAACGAGCTCCTCGGTTTAGACTGAAATGTGATTCCAGTCCTGGCGCATTTTTTCTCTTCTGATTGGCTTGTTGCTGCGCGCAGACAAGAGCCGACTGCAGCACACTTTGCGAGGCAGCAACGGTGGAATCACGAACATCGATTTCGAACCCAGCGAGGAGGTCTTGGTCGCCAGCTCGAATGACTACGCCACCAGGCTGTGGACAGTCGGCTCGCAACGTCTGAAGGTGAGTTTTTCTTTTTACTGTCTACTAGTGCTTGTTGTGCAGTCGGAAACAGGGCAAGGGCGAAAACTTTCTGCAGTTGACAGTTGCGTCGTTTGAAAATGGTGTGGCGTGGTGATGGCATCTTATCGCCTAAGTTGAACAGTTGGTTTTGCACATTCGGTAGCGTAGCGCAATATCCCAGTTCAGGATGCACAACAAGAACTTGGCGTCCGTGCCTCACCTCTCCGGCAAGCCAAAGCACGGTTTGAACACTGCGTGTAACTATTTAGTTAAAATCAACGGCTCTTCCTAAATTCCTCCCCGTATGTCGATTTAATAGAAAATTAGGAGCAAAAATTTTGTTTGAATTTGTTCCGTCGTGCTGTGTCGATAGAGCTGTCGCTCGCACCCGCTTGCAACTAATGTGCTGCGCCTTTTGCCATTTTCAGCTGACCCTCACTGGCCACGCTGGGAAGGTGATGGCCGCTCGGTTTCTCGGTTCCGCAGTGAGGCTTGCCTCGGGAAGCAGCGACCGGACTGTGAAGGTTAGTACGAGGCTTCTAAAAACTGTTGTTGTGGTCGACCGTTACGTTGTCCATCCCGTAACCACGGGGGCATTCGGGAACTGTGCTCGCCCCAAACCTTGCAACCTGGCTACGGGCCTGTGTCCATCGCGACGGGCCTCGGGTGCTTGTTAGTTTCATGTCGTAGTGCTGAAGTCTAGGTTTTTCTGCTTGTACATTTCGGTCATTTGTTCGAAATAGCTTAAACTTTCCGTCATCTTTCATTTTCGGACATTTTTTGACCGAATTGACTCAGTTAGTGCACCCTAACGAGTGAAGCCGGTGGCGACCCAGCGCTCCCTTCGCAAGTGTGGATCATCCTGCAAACACCCTTCTGCGACTGCATCGCTTGTTATCTTTTCCACATGGCCCTTTCATTAACTGAAAAGTGTTTTGTTGTTAGCTTTTCTAGGGACACCTGAATGTTTTTTTTTCGGTCTCGTGGCAGACTGTTTATTTTGGAAGTGTAAATATATTACCTTCCATATCGTCAATAAACTGCTATTCATTAAAAAAATATTGGTCAATGGCCAAAAAAAACAAACTGAAGTTATAGCTTCACTAAGATTTTGAGATCCACATCTTTATCAAAAAACACGTGTGTGCATGTTGGTAACCACTTAGCGGTAGTGATGATAAGCGTTTTATCCTGCTGTAAAAAAGTCCCACTAAAAGATTTTGTGTTAGTTTTTTAGAATGGCAGACTTACACTTGGCGTCAAATGATCAGCACAGGTTTTATTTTTCATTAGTTTTTTTTAATTAGTTTATTTAACTACCATTCGGTCGGTCATGCTTGTAGCAATAATCGATAATTAATCGACTGAAATGCAATTAATTTTGACTTAAGCTACAGACCATTTAAACTTAAGCAACGAACCCATATTGACTTAAGCTACAAGCCCATTTTGACCAGCAACTGACCTAATTTGACTTAAGCTACAGGCCCGTTTAAACTTAAGCAACCGACCCATTTTGACTCAAGCTACAGGCCCATTTAAACTTAAGCAACGGACCCATTTTGACTTTAGCTATAGACCATGGTATTTGCTTCTGTAGCCGTTGTTGTTTTTGTCAGGTCGATCGCTGTGCATGATGGTGACGAGTTTTCGAGTTCAATGGATAGGTTTGCCTGGCTAGTCTGACGTTTATTTTTCGCCCCTTCGGTTTTGGAAACATCCTGTGACTGGATGTGAGCTCACGTCCCAAATTACGAGTAGGCGGATCCTGTGCACCACCACCCGTTTAGNAATACCAAACCTGTTTGGCCGACGTCGATGATTTGTTGTGGAGGACAGTTTTGGTGTAAACATGATAACAACCGGTTATTTTCTCTTTATTTNCGTAATGAGCACCTATTTTTTATCGACAAACGAGTACTTTTATTTCATTTCTTTTCCTCTCAGTAATGTTGACATTTTCATGTTGCGCTTCCCAGCCGCAGCATTTTGAGCACTGCCACAGCAACTGGTTTCTCCTCAATGCATAATTGATTCTCCTCAATGCATAATTGATTGGGGACGAGCGTATAAAACTGTTATCCAACCAATGCAAGTGCAACAAAACCGTATTTTGAAATACATGACTTTTAGCAATAGAACATCAAGTGCAAACAATATCTCTAAGTTTCTGATTTGTACCAACTTAGTTTGGAAAAGTTCATGTATGAGTATAATGCCGATATCCTGCCCTTTTTCTTGTAGCTTTTTTCAAAATTGCACCGCATACATGATCATGGCACAAGACAACAAGTTGCAGGAAATTTTCATCATAAACATGTTAGAACTGATAATGGTAGAAAAATGCTGCAATATGTAGGACCTGTTACATGGGGTTGTATTTCTAATAATATTAAGATGCTATCATTGCACTTGTTTTCCTATCGAGTAAAATCGCGACTGCTTGCTGGGTATTGACTCTTATGTGTGATATATACAGTATGTGATTTGAAAGATGGTTTTGAGCGTTGACCTGAGCAGACTTATGGTTTCTCTGTTTTGTTTTTATTTCTTTTTGAACTCGTTTTGTGCCTCACCTGTACTATAGCAAATTTGGCAGTCATTAAATATAGGCTGGGTTTGATCAAGTGTCTGCTTTGGCCGTTTTTCGCACAACCTGTGCTGTTTGTTTAAGCCTTGTCGATTGAAACGTGTTTCATTGCTGTGTACTTACGGCGCAAACATGACTTGACTTGACTCGACTCGACGACCATTTTTCCACAACAGGTGTGGGACGCCCGCTCTGGTGCTTGCACGCGCACTTTCATGGCCGGCTCGTCGTGCAACGACATCGTTTCGGCCGACGGCGGAGATTGCTTGGCCAGTGGCCACTTTGACCGCAAAGTCAGGGTCTGGGACGCCAGGTTCGTTCGGACGTTAAGGTTTTTGTGGCTTTGTGAAGCTCGCAATTGCATAACATATCACGATGCACCGCACTGAGGCTTTATTTCCCTAGAGCTGCTTTAACGATTTAAATGTTTTGGTCGTGTTGAATATTATTTGATTTTTTGGAAGTTTTAGAAACATTTAGTTTTGCAAAAAGTTTGTTCGAGTCAGGATTAATTTCAATACATGTTAGGATTTCAACTGTCTATTATATTTTCTATATTTTCAGTCACTAGTACTACATTTTGCATCACATTAACGTTTTGCTTTTGGACTGGCAGGCGTACATTTTTTTCGAAAGTGTTCAAAATCTTTTTTCGTCCAAGTGTTTTTATTTGAAGTGAATGCTTTATTTCTTTCAAAACCTTTGTATTTTTCAAATTTTCCTGAGTCTTTAAACTGCAGAGAATGTGACTCACTTGCCGGCTCGATCAGCAAACGCTGTCTTCCTGGGTTAATAGGAAACAACGCACTTGCTATTTTTCAGATCAAGCAAACATTCGGTCATCAATGAGATCGCTGTCGGTGGACGCGTGACGTCACTGGATATGCCGGTGGACCGGACGTTTATCATCTGCTGCACGAAAGACCATACCTTGGAGCTGGTCGACCTGCGCAAATCTTCCGTTTTAAAAGTGTTCAGGTGGTTTGCACGAGAAATCTGTGAATTCTAATATTCCGGGTATTTTTACAGCTACAAATATCACTTTTGGGATTTGTTCAGAAAGAGGTTGAAATACGTGCGTGCTTGCTGAGGCTTGGAATTTCTCGTTTTATTTAAACTTTTCAGTCTTTGAAATCTTCCCTTCGTTCATTTTCACACTCGCTTCTTCTATGGCCGCGGGGTCAGCAACCCTAGGAAGCCTCGAAGACATATCACGGGTTTCAGTTACCTTTGACAGTTCTGCAGATTCCACGCCGATGTAATCAAGCCATTTGGTCCTTGGTCGGCTTTTGGACTGCAGGGCTTGCCTCGCGAATCTTTCATGGAACATTCAGGGTTTTACGAATTTCAAAGCTGCGTGCTTTGTCGCGAAGTGTCACGCCGTGAACTCCGCAAAAATCCTATCTCTGCCGCATGTACTTGGGTAATGACCGAAAGAATATTATCTCAAGATTCATGACCATACGTGAGGATCGGAACAAAGTCCGGTTTTTAAGCCGACCGCTTCAAGGTGTTTGAAAGCTTGCTTTATCAATCTCCTCGTTCCGCCTTCCGTCACTCGTGAATACCAACCCGAGCCACGTGAACTTCTCCACCTCCTGCTCTGTATTGCCACTCACTTGCAGCGCGCACTAGCTTGGGTTTCTGGACATACATAACGCCTCTTTCTTTTCAGTGCAAATCTTCATTCCCGCTTGATCGCACGCCACTGAAAATCCATCAGGTCTATGTTGAAGACCCTGTTGAGAAGATGCTAGCAGCACCAAAGCGTCCGCTGAAAGCAAAGGGTTGATCCTGCAGCTCTCAACCTGTTGTTTTTCGCTGAGACATTTCGGTCATTTGTCCCCTAATAGCATTAAAACTCGCCATAACAGCATTCACTAGCCTATCTTTTCGGACATTATGACCGAATTGATCTCAATTTTTTCGGTCATAAAAAAATTCGGTCTATGACCTGAGAAAACCTAGTTTCCAACAGTGACACCCTCGTCGACTCGGCTGTGACTGTCTAACCCAATGGTTCTCAAAGTTTTTTTCACATTCCTCCCTTACAAACCCGAACTTGTCAATTCCTCCCCAACAAAGGTCACAAATGATGATTGCAAGAATTTCACACTACCTACTGTGAAGGAACAACAGACGATTATGAACCAAACAGACTCTTTAAACATCAGTCACCAGAGTTAAGCAGCTTATACCTACAAGTTACTGCGACTGCTACTTGACAGGCGCATAGTCCGCTTGATCATGGGGCTGGTTGATAATCGCAGTTTCACGCTTACCGCCGGCAACGACAAATGGAGCAGGTTACGTCGCATCAAGAACGGCGTCCCACAGGGATCCGTCCTGGCAGCCATCTTTTCAACATCTACACCTCTGATCTGCTAGCCACCGTCTCCAGAAACTATGCACACGCCAACGACCTAGCAATCATGTATGCTGTTGGAGACTGACAAACAGTGGAAGGAATTTTCAGCAAAGACATGGCAAACGTAAGTGAATACCTCCAGACCTGGACGTTACAGCTCGGTACTACAAAAGAAGTGTTGGCAGTAGAACCGTTACCAGAAAGTCTTCAATAAGGAAGACAATACGTTTGTGCAAGGGGACTGACATTCTACAATTGACAAAAACTCCACTGATTTATAGTGTTTCTTATTTCAATTTGGGGCTTGGAGTATTGTTTGGGGGGCTAAGCCCACCAAGTCGCCAGACTGGTTGCAGTCATCCACCTCAACAACAAGGAAGCTAAACTTGAGCTGAAAGCCAACCACAACACCGAAACCCCGCCCTTGTGTTCCGAGCCCACATACCTCGGAGTAATGCTGGACTGGTCGCTCACGTTTCGCCGACACCTCGAGTTACTTCGCAAAAAGTTGACATGACGTGTTGCAATTGTTGAGGCGGCTTGCTAGCTCTGGCTGGTGTGCTGGAGCAACAACTTTGCGAACAGGCACCTTAGTCCTGGTACATTCAACCGCAGAGTACTGCGCTCTGGTGTCGCAGTGCTCACACTTGCCTCGTTGACCCTGCCGTCAACCAGGTCTTGCGAAGTTGGACCGGATGCCTGCGTCCTAGACCAACGGACAACCTTCCGATCCTCGCAGGCATCCAACTTGCTGAGCTTCGTCGCAAAGGAGCCTATCTTTAGCACGTCGTGCCATGGAGCCGGAACACCTGTTTCACTCAGCGCTCACCTGTCCATCGAGTGGGAATGCACGACATCTCAAAACGAGACCCATTTTGTACCCGCTGCACAATCACAGAAGTGCGGTGGAATGTGGAAAGGTTGGAGAGCACTACGAGACTCCGTACTTTCATCCCCAACCAACTCTCCTGCAATGACCCTGCCAAGAACAGCCTGGGTCCGGCTTAACCGCCTCGGCACCGGTGTTGGACGTTTCCACCCCTGCTTGTACAAATTGCTTGTGTCCTCCCCTGCGGCCTGTGAGTGTGGTGCAGAAGAACAAACCGTCGACCATGTTGTCCTCCAATGTCCAATTCACCGACCTCCCGTTGGACTGCACGGCCTGACGGTCCTGGATGATGAGACAATTGAATGGCTGCTCAACATCTGCCCCGAGATCAAGTGCGGCCAAGCAGTTCTTGAAAGAACTGGCTCAAACGATGAAGCAGCTTGTTGCGTACTATGCAGGCATTACAATCCAAACCAACCTCGTTGTGCAGTTTTTTGTGTTGAAAAAAGTAATAGTAAAAACTTGAGTTCTTTTTAACCACCAACTTTTCCTCCCCAATTCCCCCCTGTAACAAATTTCCTCCCAGGGATTAAAAATTTGGGAGCCAAGTGGCTTTGACAACCACTGGTCTAAGCAATCAACATAGACTGTGAAGAGGAGTGGTGACAGCACACACCATTGTCGGATACCAACACCCACTGAACTTGTGATTTAACTCCCCCAACACAAACTTCTCAACTGGAATGCAGTGTCTTGATGGCTACGACTAATAACAAGCAACCGTCAACTCCGTACTGCTCGAAGCTTTTATCGCTGGACCCAGTGGTATGCTTTCCAAGGTTGACGGCATACCTAGATATCTCAGGCAGTGCTGCGCTGAGACGAAAACCGCATTGGGTATCATCCAACTTTGGTTCATTTATTTCGCGGCATCCTTTCTCAAGGCACTAGGCATACAATTTTCCAGAGAAGCCAAGGATAAAGATGCCACTGTAATTCGTGCTTTCCCCCCTGTCTCCCTTCTTGTGCATGGAGATGATCACCCCAGTTGGCCAATCTTTCGGCGCCCTTCCAGAACACCAGGCCGCTTAAAAAACACGAGTCAGCCAAAGAACCCCTGTGTTAGTGAGCGCTGGTCGCACAAACGAAACTGTCGGCCACGCGTGAACCGTAATCACCTTACGTTGGATCTAATGATGCGCATGGCGTATTATTATCTTCTAACGTGCCAACTGTTGAACCAAACACTGTCTGAAGAAAGTTTGAATTCGTAAAAATACGATCTACTTGCATTGATGACAAGGCCTTTGACCATTCGTTATACATCACTTTGCAGTGACGACTCGTTCAAAGTAGCGACCGACCAAACAAGGTGCGCCTTCAGTCCTGACGGCGTTTATGTCGGCGTCGGGTCGAGCGACGGAACCGTTCTTTCGTGGAACGTCAAGACGGGAAAGCTCGAATCATCCGCGAGGCACCACAAGTAAGAAATGCATTTTGTTTGAATCTCTTGTCTGTCAACCTTTTAACGCGCGCGCCGGCAACCATACTGGACGGCGAAGTTATGATCAGCCATAGCTTCTGAGCGGATCGAGCTAGAGAGTCAGTGAAGGCATCGTCGGATCCGGGAGGCAGCAACGAACCTTGGTAGGTTGCGCGCACCTGTGACGTCGTTTCAAAGGAAAAACCGGTTTCCGCGTAGGCTATAAAATTGAGCTGCCTCCATTCAAAAAGCCATAGAGCTCAAACCAAAAAAGCTGGGAATTAATTTCTACATACAAAATATCGGCAAGGACTTTTGCGTTGATGATCAAAAAAGTTGAAATTTGTTTTGGTGAAGGGTCAAACGGGGCAAAATCCAGTGATTTGTTCTTTGTGCCGTTCAAGCCACATTTCTGCCATTCAACACTCATGAACCGTCTCATAGTTACATAACAGTTGTTTTTGGGTGTCTTACAACATCCCACCAATTTTAAACGAAAATATTGACAGGAAAATATTTTTTTGAAGAAAAAAATCCGCTAGGTGGTAAACTCCCCAACCCCTTACGCTAGCAGATTAATCAAGGTCTCTAAAGCCGCAGATTTGCCCCCAGATCATTTTAAAATAAAAGCCAATAATTACCTCTGTAGATTTTTCTCAGGACCCCAGAGCGTCATCGAAAGTCAATCGACCCAACCCACACTTCTTCACCCCCAAATTCCCCCCAAAACAGCCCGGAATCACTTTTTCGAGAATACTGCGTTATTGGATTATTCAGACGTCGGCGAAGCGCAAAAAAACGGATCGAAAAAGCTTAACGGGATGCAGGGAACGAGTATTTTGATTTTCTCTGAAAATTGCCAAAAAATCAGTACGGCAAATACATAAATGTATATATTTTTCAAAATTCAAATGTAAAGGCACTTTTCTGTCGAGTTCATTGGATTCCTTGTTGTCTCCCGCATCCAGGGATGTTTTCACTGACTCTATAGCCCAGTGGTTCTCAAACTTTTCTGCACGTTGACCCCCAATTAAAGTATACAATTTTGTGGCCTAACCAGTTACTGATACAAGGATAGTATGTGTCAAAACAAATTTGAGTACTTTTTATTTGAAATGCATTATAAAATAATACACAATCCGAAAATATGCTTCGAACTGTACATGTAAGCATAACCTAAAACAGCAATTGTTTTCCGTCCTACTGCGTAGCCTACTGCTCTACTCAGTGTTGCCACTGGGCTCAGTCTCGTTAACATCAGATTGTTGCCTTTTTCAACATCAGATTTGTACGTTGCAATGTCACTGACGCTAAATGCCTTTATTACCACTGCCTATTACCTCACAAAGCGCGATAAACCGTGTTGAATCCGAAAGAGAGCGAAGTGACGTCATTAATTGGAGAAGTCCGTCATGCGTATCAACGCAGCGAAGAGAGCTTTTGAGTTGTGACGAAAATCAAACACGTGATGTAGAGCCCGTAGTGAGAATCTAACTTATTTTTATCCCCAAATTAGGGGAAATGTGGTAAACAAAAACAACAGCGCAGTCAACATCAGATTTGTCGCCAAAACAGACATCAGAAATTTCTCTGAAAACATCAGATCTGATGTTAAAACATCAGAAGTGGCAACACTGCCTGCACTGCCAGTCTAACAACCAGGGTTGCCAGGTAGTCATAAGCAAAAAAGGCCAGATCAACCCTTGAAAAAGCTAAATACAGGATAAATACACAACGACACCTATAAAACACCCATATGCGCTTTTGAAAGGCATTATGTACATATTTTATACATAAAAAGGGTAAAGCTCACTCCATTAATGAACCTCGCGAAACTTTTGGTTTTGCTGAAGAGTAACTTGAAACTGCAAATTTATAAGCATGTAGAACCAAAACAAAAAATTTTAAATTCTCGTACAGAGTTTCCAATGAAAATGTATCATTCTGTGTCCAGAAACAGTGTCTAGAAATCTGCCAGTGCCCAGAAACCTGCCAAAATCATCTTTGCATCTCCCAAATCTGTATAAAAAATCTATGTGGCCAAAAAAACCCAAATTTTATTTGGCCTTTTTTAAAAAATAAAAAAAGGCCAAAGAGTTGAAAAAAGGCCAAAATTTGCAAATTTGGCCTCAAAAAAGCCAAACTGGCAACCCTGCTAACAACTGCCGAAATGCGACGCATGCACTACAATATTGTTTGTGACGTAACAAACAGAACAGTTTTCATAATGTCATCACAATGGATGATTTAATAAAAAACTATTCGAATCGAATGT
>JGI24159J19872_10003520_pt1 | contig 19544 bp, 17 predicted proteins | sample Ectturendosymbi4_FD_19872 | JGI IMG/M metagenome (IMG submission 19872) | reverse complement strand
TGTGTTGCTACGCCTGTGGTACTGCCAAAGAACATTTTGCAATGCACCCGATCTCGACTTACAGTACAATGTTGGTGAAAAACTAAGAAAATAAACATCAAAATTCTGATCGCTAAGGGGGGGCTTGAGCCCCTTCAGCCCCCCCCCTGTCTGCGCCTTTGAAGAAGCAATATTTTATCCTAAAACAGCAATTTCTGCTGTAAACTTAAAATTGCCTGTTACAACTTCTCTATTGATCTTAATAAAACTTAGAACCATATATTAAACACTGTTGTAGATACATGCTTCCATTCTGACGCATTTCTGGGTTAAACAATTTGAAATTTTGGAGCATAAAATTGGGATAGACTTAACAGTTTCATCAACACTAAAAAAGCCTTCAAATTTGAAATAACTTTCCAATTCAACGACAAGGCTAGAATTCTCTTGATCTTGTGCTCCAAATAGCCTATATGAACAAAGGATTAAAGCCATGAACTGCATTAAGTTGATGATCATAATGAGTCAACCACATGCTCAAAACCATCATTAAGTTCACATATGAACGATAGGGCAGGAACACTTGAGAACAAACGTTGACTCAATGACAGGTCCGACTGAAACACTTGTTGCACAAAATCTACAAGATTGCAAGGGCTAAATAATTACTACACACTTTAAACGTTACATTGAAGTTACTGCAGAGTGTTAATGAAAAAGTGATGAGAAACTTCTAAAATTAAAATCTTACCAAAAATACAAAACACTTCTAGCCTACAACATTATCATTCATACAACCGAGCGCAGCAGATACCAACAGTAATCAAAGGGTTATCACTGGCTGAAACATCTGTAAAAAATCTACTGACTGCAAGGGCTAAATCATTACTACACACCTCAAAGAAAAAAGGCTGAATTGCCACGGTGTTACTGTAACAATGAGTGATATGAATACCGACCAAAAATACAAAAAACAAAATATTCACTGAAACTTTATTTTACAGTGACAAACCAAAAAGTGGCCAAAAAAATGGACAAATGTGTTTTTTCATGGCCAGCACAGTTAAAGAATGGCCAAATTTTTCGAAAAATGGCTAATCTGGCAACCCTGGCGCAGTTCGCTCCTTTGCCAGCAGAGGCAAGTTGCGAAACTTGCTGGCGGATTGTTGTACTCTTGGTCTTTATTGCGTAACAATAACACGGCAATAAATCTTCACATGTTCTCTTTAAGTTATGGGAGCAGGCGTTTGTTTTTCCGCATGTGACCAGGGCTCCCACTGAGGCTTTTTTCCACCTAGATCTCTTTTTTTAGTCAGCCTGTGTCTCTAGGTTATTATGGAAAATCGCGTGACATCTATGTTTTTTGAAGTGATAAACTCATCAGCAACTTCAATGTGTTCAATAATATTAAGATAATTTTACATTACAGTGTTTACAAGCGCACATCAGGTGAGAAAGTACGCATATCGGATGAAGCAGAACGTGTTCAATCGGTTTCATATTTTCATATAAGATCATTGTCAGGATTATCAGTGGTGTGTTTATTTAGGGCAGGCAAGCGAGGCACTTGCCTCGGGCCCCCCTTTGCAACTGTAATGTGTAAAGTAGCCTACGTTGCTTTCAAAGGGGCCCAACAACAACTACAATGTATAAGTGGGCTACTTTGCTTTCAAAGGGGCCCCCAACAGCAGTTGTAATGCGTAAATACCTTGCTTGCAAAGGGGACCAAAGTAACTGTAATGCACTTTTCTTTCAAAGGGCCCCCTAACTTCCTGGCAGGTTTCTCTTTGGAATCCACCGAACAGAAGCACGGATCTCTCCAACGCAAAACAAAGGTCTTCAATTGATCTCGTCGGGCGCCTTTTTTGGAGAAAAAAAGTCAGACGCATCTTCAGTTTCATTTGATGGTGTCGAAACATCTGTGTCCGAGTTTTCAAAGATTTTGCTCAGATTTTCGACAAATCAAAACTTTTGGGGATGCGCTTCCATCCCCTGCACCTACACCACAGCCTTCCTCTTCATTGCTGAGTACTATTCGCATCTCGTCAAAAAATCAGTCAGCACCGGGCAGTGTTCAAGCTCTCTGAGCGCAGGCTTGGAGTTATTCTCTGTCCTCAGAATAAATAAATATGAAGAAACGCATTCTTCGTCACGAGATTTCACTAAGAAGTTCTGTGGGATTCACTCCAACAAAGCTCTGTGAGCTGAACCACTGGTGAACCCTACTTTTACTTTTTGCAACGGCAAGAGGTCCAAAAACCCTCGAAAAGGTGTATCAGCAAGATCAAAGGCTATCTGGCCCTAGTTCTCGATACAAAAGCCTTATCGAATGACTGAATAATTCCTGGTTCACAAATCAGTTCAAGTTTCCTTAACACTTTTATAGCAAGTATACGAAGCACCGAATCTGCGTAACATACGTATACTGTACAATGTACAAGAAATGTACGGAACCTTACAAGCACTGGGCACTAGACATGATTTTGGGGTTTCAATGGTGGGTTTCCGGGTCTTTTTACAGGTGCGAGGGGAACACTGCACGGAAAAGCAGACGGGGCTAATATGTAGCTTAATTACTCCCGATTATCACAATGTTACGGGGGTGAATTTCGGTTCGGCGCGCGAAGCGTTGTGCCTGATATCGTGAACGCATTTCCACCAGCGTAGCATTTTGGTGAGAAAAGTAGTATCGCACAGGAAGCGCGCCTGAGAGAAAACAACGATCTAGGACGAAAAACTGCAACCAGACACCGTGATTCGGACAAAGGACGCCGCGTGGCTTTCAAAAGTGTGCGTGCTAAATGACGAGCTACGACATACGAGGCGGCGCGGATAAATTTTCGAACACGCAAGATCGTACAGGGGGAGCAGCAGCAGCAGGGGGGCATTGCTGTACAGGATGCAAGCAGGGACGCAGTAGTTTCAGGCAGATTTCACGCAGTGCCCTTGGATATCATCGCAGTGCAGAAAGAACACACGTTATCTACAGTAATAATCAGATCCGGCAATCGGTATGCACTGCGTGCGCGTAGTAGTGATGACAATTTTAAGCGAGAGATGCGACATCGGAAGTGCGACCAAATCGATTTAGGAAACAGTGACGTGGAAGGGGCTTCCTGGGATATGGTCCTCGCCCCACTTGACGATGAGCAGGTACTGGCCGGGCTCCTGGGCCGTGTACGTCACGGTGTACCTTCTGTTTCCCACGTGCTTCACGTAGACCTCCTCGCATGGCGTTTCCGGGCCGTGGACCCCGACCAACAACATGTTGCTCCCTGCGGGCACAAAAAATTCGCTTTTTTGTAGAAAGGATTTCAGCCGACGATCGCTACACGACGGACAAACATCGGGGGTTTCTGCGCCTCTGGGAAGGCGCTGAGAAACGATGGACTAAAATAGCACAAGATGGTAGTAGTACCTTGCAAACCGGCTGGCAATAGGTTTGTGGGTGAAGATATGAAAATCGGTTCTGGATTGAAGGTTTTTTTTTATTTAATCGCCTGATTATTACGTCTTCAAAAGATCAACTAGAAAGAATTACTTTCTCTTCATCAAAACGTAGTTTTACAACAACAACATGTCTTTCTGACAAGACTAACAAGTAGTTGCTTCCGACACAAATGCAGTACAATGCAGTGGTATATACTGTTTGTGGAATAGAAGGCTCGGGAACAGGGTTTTTGAAAAAGATTGCGAGGTTTCTTTTCAGCAAATTTACACAGTTCAGTTTTGTTATTTTTTGATTTTTCATTTTGGTGACGGCAATTGGCTGCAGGCCGAAGCCTGGAATTTGCTTTTTGCCGGGGCGTTTGAGGTGAACGTTCTTGCCCAAGGACTACGTTGATTCACTCAGTGGCCGTGGACCGAACACCCAACCTTCCAATTGAGAGGCGGACACTCTAACACTGAGCTATCGTCGCCCNAATGTTGTTGAAATGCGTTCTTCACGGTCCCAGAGCTTGATCAGTTGTACAAAATCACTGTGACGTCATTTGCGAACGGATGACTACTCGCGCTCGACACTTACATTCGGCGTTTCCTGGCGACACGCCGGAAATGAGCAAATCTTCGCAAAACTACACGCAGTCGCGCCATATCTTGCACTGTGCACACGAACGAGCTTACCTGCTGTGCAGCAGTCAACCGTGAAAGCGTTGTTTTCGCCGACCTTCGCTCTTCGCAACCCGGTGCCGTAAGATCGAACTTTGGACGCGTCTGATTTGAAGCGGTGCTGGACAAAGCAACAAACGAATGGTAAGAAGCAATATGTATTGCTCTTAACTTTTTAATTTACGACAACGACGTTCTTGTTGGGAAAATAACTTTTCAAAACCGTTCCACATACCGAAGGCTTGCCGTGCTTTCCAACACCAGTCACGCGAACAGGGAAGGGGCTTCCCGGGATGTGCTCGTCATTGAACTTGACGCAAGCTTCGTAGTCGCCTGAACGTACAAAGTCACGCTTCAGAAGATATTCGACCTAGCAGTCACACTATTACTAGCTGGTAGCGACACGCACGAGATCTATCTCCTCACAAGCGCATAACAGGCGACAGAGCGTAAGCATTTGCAATTACAACAAGCAGTTGGTCAGTGATTTCTTACCTGGCTCGGTTACAACATAAGAAACACCGCAAGATCCATCCTTCCTGTCTTCAAAATTAATTTCTGCTTTCGACGGGCCTTCGACTGCGATAGACAGACCACCTGCCCCGGCCTCTCGCGTCCAGATGCTGAAATCGGCTGAAATTATAAAAAATAAAGACTAATTAATAAAAGTTTTCAAAGCTACATTTCAAATTTTAACGAGTATAGCACTTGTTTGACAATCGATATGTGAAGTAATTCCGCCATAAGCAACTACAAAACATTATAAGTTCTCGCTTCATGCAGCCTCAAGACTTAGACATGTGACTTACCTGGTACATTCACTGTTGCTGCTTCCAGTCCTGGTCCACCGGCTGTAACTTTTTTGGCGCCACCTTCGCCCAGAGGACCGACAGTAAACTGGAAGGGACTTCCAGGGACATGGTGGTCCATGTACTTCACGCTCACGGTGTGCACCCCCATTTCCTGTGGTTCAAAAATCCCCGGTAATCATTTTATACGCGATCGACCGAATGACTGATGTAATCACCAACGACACGACGTTACAGAGTAATTCTTCGATACTTACTCTGGGAACAAATCTGATGCTGAACGTGTTTTCCGATGTCTCTACTATCTCCGCGTCTTCCTTTCGTCCACTTGGACTTTTAACCTCGGCCTTCAAATCAGCAACTCCGGCCCCTGAACATTCAAAGTAGGATGTTGTGAGACCGGCAGGATAATTTGCGACGTCTGATCTGACGGTATAGCATCATGTCAATAAGCACAACACTCGGAACGCATTTCTTCGACTAGTATGAGAGACACGACAGATTGTTCCAAATACATTCCCAGTCTTGATATTGTCTGCGTTTGAATCGCAGCCCATTTAAGGTCACCCCCTCAAAGGAATTCATTCATGTATGAGACACTGCAGGATAATTATTATTACACAACAATTACCGATCATCTCACTGCGGATTGCAAAGACGATACAGAAATAGAAAAAAACAAGAAAGGTTACAGTCAAGAAAGATTTCGAAGCAGTTTTTTGAAAAAGGACAAGACGAAAGATAGTTGTGCTTGCCTGACTGTTTGAAAGACTGTTCGAAAGTACCCAACTTTGACTGTTGAGTGAACTGAGGCACAAAAGAAGATTGAGACGATAGAGAGATAGGGCTGCCGAAGCTCTCCTGCACAACCCTGTGCGTTTGAGCGCCACCAGACGGAGAGCTTTTATAAGAAGTTTGTTCCGTTCTGCGGTAGGATCGGCTGTAGGAGGAAGAGGAGCGTCCACCACGAGCAGCAAGATTCGGTTTCCAGTTATCTGACGGTGCGAAGGGAAAGGTGGAAGGTTGAGAAATGAAGCAGCGTGCTCGTTTAAGAAAAGAGGTATGTCGTCAGGCAACAAGTAAAGACCGGCTTGATATAAAAGACTTTCGCTCGCACACTTTCGACAAACGGAGTTGGGCGAAGCCTCTTACCTGGGATTTTCAAGTTGAGGTCGCAGGTGCTGCCAACAGAGGCCAAGGATGGCGCTTTCTGTTGACGTGTTATGCTTTCTGTCACATAATCTTTGTTCACGTCATCTCCTAAAACAAGAAAAACATGCCTTAAACGAAGAACTCACTTACCAAGCATCTTGTAATCCAAGACTACGCGCAGTTCTTATTCGCTTAAAACCGCTTATAATAAGTTTTAACACCACATTATAAACGCCAACTGACCTGTGCATTTAATGGTGAATGGTGATCCAGGTACGTGCTTGTCGGCAAACTTGATACTCGCGATGTACTCTCCTGGCTTTTCGGGAGTGTACTTAACTTTGCAAACACCATCTTCCATGTCGTCGCATGTGATGTCTACTTTACTCGGTCCTTCAATCGACAAACCCAAACCTCCGTATCCTGACAAGTAGAATTTCCGAAGTATTAATATTTTTTTCTGCTTAATATCATTACTTCATTTTAATTTGTGTGCAACGATACCCTCTTGCAGTTGCCAGCGTATTCTCATTTTTATTTCTTTAATTATTGCTGTTTCCAGGCGACAGAGGCAGACCACAACTTAAAATTGACATCGTTTATTACCGGGGAATATGTACAAAAAAACAACGTGAGAAACGATGAAAAAAATTATTTTTTAAAAATCCTTACCTATGCCCAGCTTTCTACAGTGGAAAACGTCAGCAAATTTTACGCAACTTAAAGACCATCCTTTCGTCATCAGATGCTTATTTACTCTGCACTAACATTCTTATGTGGCCTACATGTCTGCGTGAGTATGAAGTGGCGTCCACGGAAGGCACGACAGCATAAGCGTTTCACTCACCGGCTTTCCGTGTGTCCACATTGAACTCGGCGCATTCACCGGCGCTCGCCTTTTCAATTCCATCCCCGTAAACCTTCACTTTGCTGGCGTCGCCAATCTCAGACTCTCCAACCATAATGCGGAACGGGCTGTTCGCCACGTGCCGACCCCGCTTGGTCACGTTCACCAGATGCTCACCGATTTCCTTCGGCGTGAACGATATTCCTGAAAATGTGAAATCCAGTGACGGTCAAAAAATGTCGCTTGAAGCGGTTATATAGCGAACAATATATTTCACCTGCCGGGAAACTTGAACGAGCGTGTGCAACTTACCGATATGTCCATTAGGTAGCTTCTTCAAGCTGCAGTCCTCCTTGTTACCCGACGGGGCCACAATGCTGGCTGAGAGCAATGAGAGGTCTCTCTCGTTGATCTTGAGCGCGACATCACTAGTTGTTCCATACGCCAGCTTCGACTTTCTTTGGTCGGGTCCACCTGATGTTATTATTAACGCACGATTAGACAACCTTGTAACAGAAAAGGTGCACAGGTAGCTTCACTAATCCATCCGTTCTATTATTCGGTTGCGCCTAAAGTGAATCGAACTTGAAGTCAAAATCGCTGGTCGGTGGTTTGATTTTTTTAAAATGCGATTTGCTGCGAGGCTAACCGACCTGATATGTTCGCAGTGAAAGGTGATCCGGGTATGTGTTCGTCGTCGAACTTGACTGTGATCGTGTATTCGCCGGGGGCTGTGGGAAGATAAGAGACAGAGCACGTCCCGTCTTTGTTGTCTTCGCATTTGATCTCAGCCTTCGACGGGCCTTCGATCGCAAGAGCGAGCCCGCCTGCGAAAGAACAGGACCCGTTTCGTTGAGAAACAGCAGCTGGATGTTTCACACGGAGCTATTATGGAACACCGTGCGACGCACAAGAGACTGCGCTCTTCGTCCAGGTTATTTGGAAACTTTCATGTTTTTAGATTTAGGTTCTTTCTAGCCCATGCGCTTTTGTAGGCGGTTTGTTTGCACGGCCAGATGCGTGGAGTTACATTTCTCTCAAAAAATGAAAGCAATTCAACGCGTGAAAGCTGCACGTTTAAATATGTATGCACTAACACCATGCCAGTTATGGCGTAACCGCGCAGCGATTAGATTTTGAAGCATGCTCACCTGCACCAGCGTCTTTTGTGACAATGGTGAAATCAGCAGGGCAGTTCACTTTCCCTGTTACCAGGCCAGGCCCGTATGCAGTCACGTGACCAGGAGCGACGACGTCGGCATAGAATCGAATGGGACTTCCTGCACGCAAAAGAATGAGCCGGTGTTTTCGCAAATCACGTGAGAAGGCTGCCGTCATGCTACCCATACAAATCGCTTGGCGATTTTGATTAGCTGTCAGGTTTTGTGGGTGACACCCGTCAATTCAAGTTATTCTCGTTTTAGCGCGTCGTAATGCAGCAGTCAAACCGTCGCACAGACTCAACGGTTAGCAGTTGCAGCAGCTGGTCAAACTGTATTTTGAAGAAAAGCAATGCAAATGTCATAAACAACCACGTTAACGCCCAGTCTAACTTGGAGTCTTACACGGGATGCAAGAAACAGACTGAGCAAGTTTAACAAAACTTACAAGTATGAAATTACGTTTGCTGAACACTGATGCACAAAAAAACGCATGTACCGCATGTGCTCTTCATAACAACTCTGAAAACAAAGGAAGCCCTCCCTCGAATAAGAAGGTTATCATACCGGAAATATGTTCGTCATCCAGATATATGGCCATCTCGTGCAGTCCTTTCTCGCTCGGGTTATACTGGACAGAAATGGTTCCATCTTTGTTGTCCTTGATCACCGGCGTCTCTTTTCTGCCACTAGGTGTTGTAACCTCACCTACAGCATTTAATAATGTTAAATCGAGGAAGCTGAAGTTTTGCGGTCAAGTCTCACCGCCATGATTATTAGCGGTTGTTTAATTAAAGTGCGCGAAACACAAATGACAAAACGTTTTAATTTTAAATGCAACACGTCGACGCGGATCGTCGTGAACTTGTTGCCTGAACAACTCGCCAAATTGTTTTTGAATAAAGAGCTCTTTTACAACAGCGACATTGGGCGATTTTATTGTTCAACTTAAAAATACAAACGCTGGTCCATACTTGACAGTTTTCCCGGTCTGGACGGGACGTCGAAGACAAGGTAGATGGGACGAAGCGAGTCAGGATCTGCGTAACCGTCGACTTGTTGTTGCACAGCCTGCAACGATTAATAACAATTACATTCAACATTGGATTTCGATTTTCAATGCTTCCTTTGTTCCCCAATCAGGCAATTATGCTTTTTTCTCGTAATCACGCAGTGGTATGGTTAATTTTTACTACATAAAAAAAACTTTGTGCTGATTCCAAAAACATCAGGAAGTGGAGTTGCGTTGGCACAGCAGACGACCCAACGACGCGCAAACGTATCACTGCACTTCAAACGCACAAGACACTGATTTACAAAACATGGGTAGACACTAGGAACGCGTGCGAGCAACCCGACCACTGGAAGCAGCAAAGCGTTACCTCATCCGGGGCACCGTTCATCGCCGAAAACGCAGGTGCGGCCTGAACGACTTGAACCATGTCTTCGTCAATAGGAACTTGCTGTTGTTTCTCATGCCCAGCCTGGACGTGCAGCACACCGTGAACACACACGCGAAACATGCAAAACACTTCGGCGACGCTTGGCTCGCAGCCAGACGACAGTTGGACTGCAGTCTGGACTACCAACCGTTAAATTGGTGTCAAGTTATGGCGACGATCAGATGCGAGTTTTGCAAACAGAAATGCTGGCAGGGACGCTTGGCGTTCATGTGGAACTGGTGAAATCGAGCTGTTCGCTCTGTAAATAGGGTGACGCCACACGAGACAAGCTGTGGTGATGTTACAGCGCAAATTGATGATTGAACTTCACGCAGCATAAGCAAATCAACCCGGCCGTAGACAAAAATACTTTTGAAAATAATTTGCGATTGCAGTATTTTCGCGAACTCACTGGCACTGTCCTTTTCGGAACGCAAAGCACGCGCAACCAAAACTATTTATAGACCATAAGACAGGGATCTCGTTTCCTTCCCTTACATAAGGGCATTTGATTGGTCGACCAAACATGGCGGCTCAGGTGACACTGCAGCACTGATAATGCTTGCCGGGATACACAAGCTTTCAATAACTGAACATCCAAACTTTGTGCGTGGATGCAACAAGTGATAGAAAACGTCGAGGCCAGCAAGACCCAACTTTCAAGCAAGCACAAAGTGATGCTGGGCGTGTTTCGATATCGTTTCGGATGTCTCGACTTCTTTCTCGTATGTTTCACCCCAAGGTCAAATTTGGAAAAAAACTCAATTTTACAAAGAATGTATGACCTGCGTTCCATGCTGACTTTTCGTAACTTAAAGACGCATTTGTTTGTAGCATAAGATAAGGCATAGTAAAATCGTTTTGCACATCACTTGTGATAACTGCAACATACAAGAAGTGCTTTCACGCGTATTATCACTTTCAATATGTAGATGAATGAAATGCACTTCACGATCGCGTATCATGGATAAAGTTGTTAGAACTTTCTCATTTTTCTTTTTTATGGTACTTTGCTATTCGGTGGCTGTCGTGAAACAAACAAACACAAACGGCATGCTAGAAAACAAGAAGTCAAAAAATGCAGTGGTAACATTGGAAACGTACCGTGACGCGGTAAGGACTGTCGGGCACGTCCACACCGCCGAACTGTATGTTGATGTTGTAAGCGCCGGCTTCTGGCGCGGTGTAGAAGATGTCGAAGGTGCCGTCCTTGTTCTCCACCACGTCGGCGTCGAGCAGATCGCCGTCCGGCTTCACGATCGAACACGTGACCTTTCCTGGTCCGGCTCCGTTCGGGTCGACGGTGATGACTGCCTCCTCACCAATCACGATGGTCGGACCTAGACCGTCACCTGTGCGCATTGAACCAGAACCGTGACGGGAGGAGGTGGAAGCGGAGCGTTCGTTCCTTCCTTAAAACTTTTGCCAAAGTGGTGAAATTTTCGCTAACCAGTCGAGCGCAGGTCAATTTCATTTTCAGATACAACAGTCGTGAAATCAATCCGAAGAAAAACGAACTGAACCGAAAAAATCCGAACCTAATTCAAAACTGTTGAAAACAAACTACCGATGTGCGTGTACGTTACTCAGATCAAAGTCGCTTAAAATGCTATCCGTGTAGAACGTTGCTTAAAATGCTATCCGTGTAGAACTTAATGATTAGGAACAGAAGCAAGGAAAAGGTTGGATAACTAACCTGCGTTGCCGAAGGAGACTGGGAGAGTTCGAAGAAAAGAAAAAGGAAAGACATGTTAAGAATGGAAAGCTTAAAAAAATATAAGAGGTCAGAACGTGTTACTGACGAAGCTCAGAAACAAAGTACAAAACGTAGGAAACTACGAAAAAATGTCATCAAGACGGTCCAGAAAATAGTTTGTGAAAAAACGCTATGCATAAATACCAACAACAAAGTTTTTCAGACGCTGAAAGAAATACCAAGCACAAATCGCAGCCTATCCTCTTACCGGTAACAAGACATTTGCTAGCGTCACCGCAGGGTTGCGCCCGGATGCGGTAGGGGGAGTAAGGGATCTCATCTCCTCCGTATTTGACAGATATCGTGTAACGGCCAGCCAGGTCGGGCAGGTAGGAGACTGTGTACGTTCCGTCATCGTTGTCGCGTATACTTGCTTTCTTAGGGCGACCTTCAGGATCCTGTTACCGCAAATTACCTTCGTAACCTTCAGTGCTCAAACACCGACACGGCACTCACTCCTATCCGGAGGAAATGCTTCACAGGTAGCAGGGGACAGTTATAGTGAGAGCTTTTTTTTTAGCTGAACTAAACCTTGCCTCGACCGGCAATTTTCCGCGTTGTCCGTGCTGGTTATTCGTTTTAAACTCATGCGAGCCTGGTCGAAGCTTCGCTTTGCAAGAAAAGCGAAGGCCGTGTGGTTGTAGAATAGAACGCAAGATTAATTATATGCAATATATCTACTTACAAATGAAACATTTTTCAAAATTTCGCTGCCTAGCCAAACTGCACAGATGTTAATACAAAAATACGAACACACGGCCACTGGCAGCAACTTAAATCAGCACCCATGCAAGTTCGAGCAGCTCAGATTTATCATTCCAACGCAGCAGCGGTAAGAGCAATTGCTGAGAACTGTAAAGCTTCATATTTCATTGCTGCAGTAACATCGCCGTCGGCATTAGATTGAAAGCGCGCATGCATACACGGCACTGTCCGAAAAGCGCTTTGTTACTGGGCGATCTTGGCACAACGTTAAAAGAGGAAAACTGATTTTCACAAGTTCTCCAAAAGTAAAAAGCAATTAATGCAGCCAGAAGCAGAGGATTGACGGAAAACCAAAAGATTGAGTTTCAAAACAACGTTACTTCGTGTCCAATCACAGCCGCTTACAAGAAAGCTATGGCTTAGTTGGTCTGGTTTAGCTACCGAACATAAACACAGACCAAACTTGACCGAAGAGCATCCAGAAGTGAAAGAACGCTGCCCAACAACGAGCCGAAGTCATAAACACCGCGCTGCTTATGAGATCATAATCATTAGTCGGCAACAAGGCCGTCAGCGAAAAGCGGACGACACCATAATTGATGAAAGCCTATGCAAGTGATCGATGCGAGCAGAACTGCCTTTTAAAACGCTCATCACCGCACATTGGCTTCACCTGCTCAGCGCGCAGCAAATCGTGTTATGAGCTTGCGTGAGCGCCAAGGCAACTTACTACGGCATGAGCCACACGAGGCTCCCTCTCGACAGGAGCGCCCACTCCCTTTGACTTGCGGACTGGAGATTTTTGGGGCGCCAGGACATCTTGAGCGGTCACGGGGCCGCCACAGGGCATTTCGGCCGTGTATTTCTCACGTTTCGGGTTCTAGAATCACGCGAAATACATTCTCTGAAGACATTCTCTGAAGCTGTAATTTGGTCAAAGTGCAAGCGACCAATGAGACAGTCTATATTCGAGTCAATAATATCATCGTCGTGCAGTATGTGGCTTTAAAGCAAAGGTACTTGATGCCACATTCAAGCATTTTGACTTCAGTCGCTTGTAGCTGAGAGGGAAGCTATTGGTCTTGCCTTGAATTATGTTTGTAAAATTTTGAAATAGATATTTGGTTATAAAAGTAAATGATAAGCATACCGTTATCTGTACAGCCAGGACACCATCGCCAGCGTCGGTCGCGTCGATATTGAATTCAACAGGAATTGAAGCAGGAACACCACCTGTCGCCACCCCTGGACCGCTACATTTAACCTAAACACAACGTGATTTCTCTATTGTAACACAATACGACATACCAAATTAAGATTGGAAGTATGTGTCGCATTATTTGGGGGAAAAACGATTTTATACCTGCAGTCATTACATTGAATCACATATAAAAATAAAACTAACTGCTACATAAAAGACGACGGTGGTTCACAAAGTCCTCTGAAAAATGTAAAGGCTTTAATTACGACAGTTCGATCTTTGCAACGTCAGTGGTCAAAAAGAAAGCTCTCTACCGTTTAACTGTCTTATCAGTCCAAGGCTACAAGCACCTACTTTGCTGGCATCATGAGTAGGCAACACGCGGATGCGGTATGGACTGCGTGGAACTTCTTGGTCAGCGTAAAGGACCTGCACTTGGTAAGTGCCTTCCTTAGTCGGAGTGTAATCGACCGTGTAAGTTCCATCATTGTTGTCTTCAATCTTGACGTCTTCCTTGATCCCTACAACAAAAACGTTTTCGTGCAAATGAACTTTATTTAGACATGTAACGAGAAGCACAATTATCTCGAGATCTGACTCTGTCGAATCCAGCTTGTCGAGAAACCGAGCTGCTCACCTCTTGGGCCTTTAACAGCGACATCGAGCGGTGCGACGCCAGCTTTGCTGCAGTCCACTGTGAAGCGCTGTGGAACGTTGGCTCGCACGCCGGGAGAAACCCCGGCACCTTTGCATTCAACCTGCCAAAAAAGTATTTCAAGCGTGATGGAAACGCGACACAGAAGAAAACACGCGAGGCGTTGCAAAGGCTGCGAGATGCGAATGGTGGCAGAAAGCCAAGTGAAGTCAGTCCAGGCCCGCAACTAGTGAGTGGGCAACCGGGCAACTGCCACCCCCCCAGAAAAGTTTGATTATGTTTCGCTGCTAGGTACAACAACACGTTACAACCATTTCCCCCCGAAAATATCAGCTGATTGCGGCCCTGGGTCAGTCCGTTTACGATAAAAGTTGTGGTTGCGTTAATATTAAAATGAAAAAAGACAGGCCTTTGACGATTCACGGGAGAAATGCGTGGCCATTGCTAAACGTGTGGAAAAACAAATTACTTTTGAAGGATCGACGACGTCTTTAATTGAAACGCCAAACGGAGATCCAGGAATGTTTTGGCCTCCATATGTGATGTTTACGTCATAATCTCCAGGAGCAGTGGGGAAGTATTCAACAGCGCATGTGCCATCTTTACTGTCCTGAAAAACGTAACAGAAAACCATATATGAAAACAGAAAATCAAGAAAAAACCAAGGAGATGCGTCGGAATGTGTATTTCATAATCGAGAGCGTTTTCGTTCACATTTCCACAACAAATGTGATCGCTTGACATNAGAACAGAACGGTTTCTTGATGCTTTTTAAGCCATTTGCAATGAATTAACAAATTACCGACGACGGATGTTTCCGTGCAAGCAAACAACGAATTATTTTTTCGCGAAAAATTTTATTTCTTTCGAAAAAAATCATTACAAAGATTTTTATTCGAAAAAAAATTACAAGTACATTATTTTAATAAAACCAAACAACTCTGGCCAAGTCCTTACCGTGCACGTTATCTTTGCATCTGATGGACCTTCAACAGCAAGACCGAGGCCTCCGCTGCCGGCGCCACGAGTGTCGACCACGAACTTGGCCGGTTTGTTGGTGGTGCCCGACTTGAGCCCGGGTCCGTAAGCTTTGACCTTGCTGGGGTCGCAGCCCTCCTCGACCGCGATGGGGAACGGTGATCCGGGAACGGGGACCTCGTCGTAGTCCACCACCACCTTGTGGGGTCCTGAAAACGGATCACGATGTAGATATCGCTTTTGCTGTTTTCTGAGGGATCTCGTGCTTTTCAAATCAAGTCGCACACGGGAAACGAATAAACGCAACGAGTTTCAATGACAAACTCAGGATTCATATTGTTGGTTGCGCTTTAATACGAAAAGCATGTGATTGGTGGAGAAATTCCAGAAAAAGAGGAAATGAGCCGCCAGAACTCAAAAAAGCAAACAATTCAAAAATGAACAAAAGACAGCAATACCTGTCTCCAGAGGCGCGTATTTAACATCGTATTTCCCGTTCTTCTTATCTTCCACAGTGGCAGGGACGGCGGCACCAGATGGACTGACGACCTTAGCGTGTACATGATCGCCGCCACGGGGCGCCAGACAGCCAGCGTCGACAGTGAATCCAGTATCCACATCGGCCAGCACACCTGCAATGTTTCAACGGAGTTCTAGCTCTGATCGGCAATGAAAGTAAATGTCGTACATCAACAGACAATGGTTCACCTTCTTTCTCGACGCCAGGCCCGTAAGTTTTTACGCCGCTCGTATCAATGTCAGGTTTGACTGACACAGTCTTAGGGGAACCGCACACAGGGACGTCACCGTATTTCACGTGAACAGCTTCCTTTCCAGGCTTGTTTGGAACAAAGGAAACGCTGGAACAAGAACAGAATAGTTTGTCGGTTTATTTACAATTACAGCACTCGTTAAATGAGAGTGGCTTTGTGATTTGATCAGTATAAACGCACGCACGCATTTGTGTATTTTCTTACAAGCAGTTGACGAAGCAGGTGTACATCGCTAATCAAAATTTAGCCCAAACACCATTTATCGAAGAGAGTGTCTCGACATTCGTAAAAGTTTCAAAATCTCCAATTTTCGGCGTAATTGCTTTTCGAAACATACACTAACACATTCTTTCGCAATTTCCTACTCAACTACTGCTTACATCACGTTCTCGTCATCGACTCTCTGCGTCCTTGAAAACGTCGAAAGACCACAACGGTGTTGACAACAAATGCTCTGTACTTCCCTGCTTTTTTCTTTTCAGGAAGCGACAGCGTGATAAGCTGTTTGTCGGCAGCAGATCGCAAGAAGTAAACCTACCTGTGGGTTCCGTCGCCATTGTCTTTCACGCGGACGCGTGGAACGCCTGAGCCATCCTCGTTGTAAACTTCCACGGCGAGCGGGGCTTCCCCGGCTTTCGTGCAATCGACGTCGAACTTGCTCGGCGACCCCACTTTTCCGGATTCCAGGCCAGGCCCGGACATGGTGACTTTTGAAGCGTCGAACTGAGGCTCGATTTTAGCTGAAAAGGAAAAGAAAATTCCAGCATAGGGCCCGCAATGCCTGGAGACACTAGAATGCGCTGACAGAGCGCGCAGATCGCACAAACTACTGTTAGTAGCTATACAGCTTGATGCAAACGAAAACAAATTGAGTGATTTGGTTTGAAGTTGGTTGCGTTTAGCTTAGCCACAGAGTTGAAGTGATAGCTTAGCCGTAGTTTTCCAGGTGATGATATTATTCAGTTTTTGAGGTGATAGTATTTTCGTCAGTTTTTATGTGGTGATATCACCAACAATTTTTCATGTGATAGTATTTTATTTTAGTCCCATAACGATGTTTTAACCAGTTTATTTAATAATATTCGTTGCGTAGCAACAAGGGAGATCGAACGAAAGCAAAGGTATGAGAATGTGAAAAAACAAATATCCTGAGGTAAAACAATTTGGGTCCACGTTCTCCATATTAGGTCACATCAAAAATATTGCATTATTACTTTGACCACATAAAACCGAACTTTCACAGGGTTTAGTCGTGGATATATTAAAGAAATTATGCCAGCATTTATAAGAGAAACCCTGCTTCAACGCCGTGCCTCCGAGTTGCGGAACCAAAAACTAGAAAACGCATTTTTCCCAACACCTAACAAACACATTGCCATGACGAGCGCACGAGAAGCTTCTAGAAGCCACGCTTCCTCGCAACGCACAAGATCGCCATTTGGCAGGATCTTCAAACTTAGGTTTCCTTCAAGAAATCATAATCTTGTACGCCTACCAGGAAGGGCAAAACTTTACATATATAACACAACTGAACCGCGTGGCCTATAGTTTCTCTTTTTTTTCAACTACGTTTAAAAACCGTGTTTCCGCGTTTACTCACCCACGAAAGGTGATCCCGGGATGTGTTTGTCGGCAAACAGGACGTTGACCTTGTAATCGCCTGGCTCGGTCGGCAGGTAAGAGACAGAGCACGAGCCATCGCCGTTGTCGATGCACTCGATTTTCGCCTCGCACGGTCCTTCCACGGTCAGCCCCAGTCCGCCGTTGCCTGCGATGGATCAGCGCCGAAGTCAGTGAAGCGTGGTTAACCACGTGACTCGTCGGCATAATTGCCTGCTTTCGATTCGTGCGCTTTTCACCCACCTGCATCTTTTGTTTCGATTGTGAACGGGGCTGGTTTTCCTACGACGCCTTCCGAAAGGCCAGGTCCGTACGCTCGGACCTTGCTCGCGTCAGCGGGAACAATCGCGTCGACTGTAAACGGACTGCCTTCGACAGGTACGTCATCGTATTTGACATCAATTTCGTACGGCCCTGCAACAGCCAAGAACCATATATGAGAAACGGGAAAATGCTGTCAAGCAGCAAAACAGTAATTGACTTTGTTTTTGTTACCTTCTTCTTTAGGTGTGAACTCAACATGCTTGCCACGACGCATATCTTTTACTTTTGCCTTAACAGGTGCTCGACTGGGCGAGATGACGTCAACATCGACCTTTCCGCGGCCTCCAGCACCAGACGTCAAAACATCGAATTCCTTAGGAGTGCCGACATGCATTTCTGCGAAGAGTGTCGGGCCAGTCAAATTTACGATACCCGGCACAAAATTGCCGAGCTGTTATGACTGCAAAGCCTCCAAGCACGCTTTAGCAGCCAGAATCGCAGGCAACACGCAAACCACAGCGAACACAGCAGTAGATTCCACTGTTGGAATGGCGTGAAGCGTGGAAAATTGCCGGTTGCAAGAAAATCAAGACTGGCAGGCGCGATATGCTTGCCCGGTTGACGCGTATTATGTGATTACCAATGAGTTTGGCATCGCTAGATTGGAATCCAATTTCTCCTTAAACATCGAAACACTATCACAACGGTACAGCTATCCGCGGCTGTAGACATCCAGACTAGCCGTACATCTACCGAAATGCGCGCTGAGAGTGTAGAACAAACTTCAAACGAACATCTAAACTGTAATAGAACGGTTTTATGCTCAACTTCAAGGGCTGCATTAACATGTTTACAATGCAGGGTGCAATTTAACCGCGCAACACTCACCATCATCCAGTCCTTTGACTTTCACTTGTTCGATGTTGAGTTTGGGGGAGACATCAACGGGGAATGGACTGTTTGGTATGCGATCTCCACCATAAGTGACCTCTACATCCATGGGTCCATCGCTCTTAGGCGTATATGTGACAGTGTAAGTGTCGTCCTAGCAGAGAAACAGCAGCTTCAATAACGAAGTCGTAGATTGAAAGAAACGAACAAAAATTCATCTAAATCGAATACACAGCTTGTGGTGAGCCATGTCAGTTTTCCGATATTACTTCCTGGTAGTCGTCAAATGTCTGTCAAGAGCATATGCACTAAACCACGAGTCTCCAAACTTTTTTGCTAGAGGGTCACATAAATTACGACACAGCAGCTGGAGGGCCGGACATCTTACGTAATGTGAACGTAATGTGATTGTTTCGGAAAATATTACATTCTATCAAATCAACATATGTTTCATTATTAGATTGGAATCCAATTTCAAATTTGTTATTAATAGATTGAATCCAGTTTCCAAAAACAACTTTGCAATGCACTGATGATGATAACAGGAGTTATGGAAACGTTTGCAATATGTCGTTGATATCGTTTCATTAACATATTATTTCAATATTNGCAAACTGTCTGTGCGGCCAGGTGAAATGTCTTCGCGGACTGGATTTGGCCCGCGGGTCGTAGTTCAGAGATCCNTGCGCTAAACTATCAAGAAGTATAATCACTGAAATGNCANTGCAGCTCAACTAGATCTAATAAAAGATTACGGGGTGTCAAAGAGCAGAANAGGAAATTCTCGCTGTGCAACCAATGCCTCGAATGCGAATCCTCACTTTNTTGTCTACGATCTTCGCTTCATCCGCAGGAGCTCTGTATGAGCCACGAGCTGGCTTGAACTTGACGTCCGGCTTCGCTTTTCCAGCTCCTTTCGTATCGATCGTGAAGTGTGTTGGTTTGCCGCATTGCACGCCTGTAAGGAGAAACGACCCTTTGTACAGCAACACTCCGAGAAAAGCACGAAGAAATAAAATTATTGAAGCACAGTCAAAACAAAAATTGACAGCTCAGTGGTCCACATTGATGAGCTTTGTTTTAATCTCGATACGGGTAGTTAAATGTTAGCCATTCGAACTCATCAACACTCCTCACCATCCTTCTCCAATCCAGGGCCATCGGCTCGCACACGCTTTGCATTGTGGGAAGAAGCCACATTG
>JGI24159J19872_10003519_pt1 | contig 19545 bp, 11 predicted proteins | sample Ectturendosymbi4_FD_19872 | JGI IMG/M metagenome (IMG submission 19872) | reverse complement strand
TATAGTCATTTTGTGCTTTGAGAGGCGTTTTTCTAAACAAAATAGTGTTATTCGCCTAAAATTAAACATTTTGGTATACACTGCCGAATACTGACAGCATACACTGCCGAATACTGTTTATACATTTTTTTACTTTTAGGGTTTGAGGGGGGCCATGGCACAGTGCCCCCGCCCTCCGTGCGCTAGTGGCAGCAGCAAAGGTTGTGCTTGTTTTTTGCTGAAACACTCAGCAACGTCGCTGTTACTGAAGCTTTAGAGATTGATAGTAATAGTTTCAAATTGAGAAATGATTCAAGAGGTTTAGCTTCACTGGCATAATAAATGCAAATCAGCACTGTTGACGGGATACATTTTTGACAAAGGCGAACACTTGACAGTTGGTGGTTTTAAAAAACTAAAATTTTGAAACACGTCTAGTGACATGCGTAACTCCACTTGCGCTAAATCAGTTCAACATTAATTGGCAAAAATTTTGTAATACTTCTGGCTCAATTACAAGAAAAATGCGTTAGATTTCTTGCAAATATTATTAGTTAGGAATGCTGAAAGCGAAAGACAGTCAATCCATTTGTGGCCAGGCAACCAAGCTAACGCACTGGTTCCTGAACGGATTTATAGCTGGTTTCTGTCACGAGCAAATGGATTAACCTCAATTCAACCACGTGATTGCGCGTATTTGCGGTTCACACCAGGACTGTGGAGCCGGAATTCAAATTTCAGGCTCCGGCTCCAACTCCCGGCATCAAAAGTTTTGGCTCCGGCTCCGATCCAACATCTGGAAGTTTTTGGCTCCGGCTCCAGAACGATTTAATCCATTAAAAGCTAACAACCATTGTATTATTTGTACAACTCGCTTGCCCAAATTTCAGACCCCGCTCCACCGTTCTTTTTTCCCAAGCTCTACAGCCCTGGTTCACATCAGCGTGTGCTAAGCAAATTGTCGCAAAAAACAAGCGACTGCAGGGCACGAAACAGAGCCCAGACTTACTTCGCATTGCTCATCTTGTCTTCTTCGTTATCGCCGGCCCGCACGATGTCGTAGTTGATCGAATCCGGCTTGATGCAATCAATCAAGTCGATAACGACGTGAGAAGTGGCGATTGTGGGGTCCTGGAACAATGATATCGTTTTCATCCATTGCTTATTTCAAAGATTTCAAAGACGTCATTTCCACTTAAGCATGATGTGCAGTGGCATGTTGATCTCACAAAAAGGTGTTTTGAACAAAATATCCATATACGCAAACTCACGCATCACGTATAGATCGTACTTTGCGTACCTTCATTTTAATTTATGCAGTGTGCTGCTGGTACGAAATAAGTGAGGATTACACTGTTCAGTTCACAAAACATGCAGTTGATTTGGGAGGTTTGATTGGAGGTTGGAAGTGTGTCCATAAAGTTAAACGGACATAGGTTCAATGGAGGCTTATGCATACAAATTATATTGGTCTGTTTTCATCAAGCGATTGAAAAGCGACACTAATTTTTCATTAAATCCCCACGCATATTTTCGATCTGACTCTTCATCTTTTTTGAGGACAAGATCACGCCACTGTTTATAGCTTCCTGACCAGCAAGTGCTGCGAAAAATTACTGGTTGCAAGGCGCACAAAAAGCGCCAGTAAGACTCAACTGTTGCCGCGGATTTCAACCTGCTCAGCAACATGATTTGGGACTTGTGCGCCCGAGGCACAAACAAGGACAATCTCCGCATCACAACGCGCAAAATAAATACAACACGCGTTGCCAAAAATCCACTATGTTTTTGAGTGCATCTGACTTGATCGCATTATGGATAGTTGCAAGGTCACAACCGCGAAATTTCTTGAAAAGCGCAGCGCCGACATTAATCGTGTGGATTATTCATAAAAACATATGCTTTTGAGGCTCAGACAGTGAAAATACATTTTCAATAACGAACCTACTTTTCGAAGAATTCCTATCAATACCTTATGAAGAGGTGAAGTCCAATAACCATTGACAGCAGGGACGGATCCACCTAGTAAGGTTACGGAGGGCGGCGATTTCAGTGATATTTGGGAGTCAAGTCTCAATACGGGACGGGTTCACTACAGTAAGAGGGATGCAGTATACTTCAAAACGCTGCTGTGACAAAACAATGGACGGCAAAATAGCCTTATATCGCGTATGCTGTTTTCCGAAATATACACAATCATGATCAATAAATTTACTTTCGCAGGTTTTAGGTGGGCGATCTCCCCAATCCCCCCATACATCCGCCCCTGACTGAACCACTTGGGCATATGTTGTAACCTCTCGGTTGGCGTTGCGTTGAATGTGCGATTCACCACGAACGGGATGTGCGCGAAGAATAACACCATATATATGGGGCGCGAACAAGTAACAATATAGTGATCATGGCATGTGATCTGTATTGTTGTTTGCCGCCACAGTTTGAAGCTTTGCGCACTTGCCGCTCGGGNTTTCCGATCGCAACAAAATGGTGCTGTGACCAGGATGTGCAGGTCGTGCCAGGTGCAGCCTTCACAAAAAGAACGTGCGATCGGTGCGGTTCGCTGTAAAAAGGGAGGGATATTATTGCAACCTCTCGGTTGGCGTTGCGTTGCATGTGCGATTCACCACGAACGAGATGTGCGCGAGGAATACCACCCATATACATGTGGTGCGAACAAGCAATAATAGAGTGATCATGGCATGTGATCTCTGTTGTTCTTGCCGCCACAGAAGCTTCGCGCACTTGCCGCTCGGGCTTTCCGATCGCAACACATAAAAAAGGAATTGAGAAGAGGTAAGAATGTCGCGGCTTTGCATTCATCCTTCCATTCGATCTCTCACATGCAGCAATCGACTTCTACGAAGTATGCCAACAACCTCGTGATAACTCAGGTCACGGTAACGTTTTGCTCTTGTGTGTTGGATGTGGATCGTGCATAACTTCGATGCGTGACAATTAATACGCAAATGTTCGTATTAATTGTCAAGTTCAGAGGAAAAATCTTCAAATGCTGAATTGAACGGACGAATCGCGATTCGCATGCACTACATTTTGTACGAACGGATGAATCGCGATGCACTACATTTTGAGAACGTGCTATGATGCGGAATGGGACAGTTCGCCGACGGGAGTTTCGGCGGTAAATTGGTTGCAAGACATAATACTTTGGATGGGAGCATTTTTATGTACTTTTCCAAAAAATGTTTGGTTTAACTTTAGGGTTAAGGTTTAGGTTCAGGATTTAGCTTTAGGGCAAACAAACATCCTTTGCAATCTAACCTTTGAAGNACAGTAGAATTCGCCTGTAACGAATTTGGCTATAACGACAGTTCGCCTGTAACGACGTTTTTTCTTTNGTTCTGGAAGAATCCCTATCTTTTACGTGCATTAGAGTTAGGCTATAACGGCTTCGGCTATATAGCCACTTCGCCATAGCGACGCTTTTTTCCGTCCCTGCAGAATATTTTGTTCGTGTACTGTATAACGACAGTTGCAAGTTTTCTTCACACTTTAAATTTAAACGCGGCTGTGAGGCCGCCACACAAACCTTTTATGACCGATAAGTGACGCAGTTTTAAGCGGGGAATCTTTTAGCCGTGGTTGTGACGTAGCAATGACATCAGGGCGTGGAAGTCGTTACATGTTGTATCAGGGATTTTTGGGGATTGTTGCAATGTCGTCAATTTGACCGAGACTTGGTGGAGCAGTGAGTAGAATGTCGAGTAAAAGAAGCAGTAGCCCATGGTGGCTAATTCTCTAATAAAATTCGAAAGCATGTTCTAGATCAGGGTTGATCAAATAGCGGCCCGTGGGCCAAATGTGGCCCGCCACAACGTTTTCAGTAGCCCGCGGAAGCATTCAAGAAATATGCTCAAGTCTTAATATTCTTCCAACTTATCATAGTAAATGTTATTGCTTACTGCTGAGGCTATTAACCAGAACTTGCTTCTATTTCCGTTAGAAGGTACGCCCTCCGCTAAGTGCGGCTTTCTAAAAACGGCCCTCGAGCCACATTAATTGCCCACCCCTGTGCTGCATAAAGCTGTCTCAAAAACACGGGGGGACGCTTCGTCCCTCCTGAAAAAATGTGTTGGGCATAGTTTTAAAAATGTGGCCCCTCTCAGAGAACACTTTGATCTACCTGGTGTCCCAAGCTAGTTACGGGCCTGTACTGCACTTCTGTATGCTTTGTATAGCATGTAAATATAACTGTCAGTGTTTTCAAATTCTCCTTTGTGTTTTTCTTATTAGAATATTCGTGAAAACACGATACAGTAAGCGGCAATCCTAATCAAATAACACTTTCAAACTTTGCCAGGCTCTGTTCTTTACTAAAAGGCCATTTTAGGAAAGATTAATTATAGTTCGGCTGTAAGGTCAGTTCGTCTATAGCAGTGGTTCCCAAACTTTTTTGCCCGCGGAACACTGCAAGGTTATTTTAAGTGGACAAGGAACCCCCGCCAGAACTGCCAAGTTAACATAAACGCTTTTTCCACCCAAATTGCCGTTATTAAGCTAGATCAAACGATATAGCGTCTGCCACACGCCTAAAGGGTTAAAAGACATATCAGCAGTTTTGGAAAGTATCGCTCGTGAAACCCCTTAGATTTGTCTATAGAACCCTACGGTTCCGCGGAACCCACTTTGGGAATCGCTGGCCTATAGCGACGCTTTTTCTCAGGTCCTTGAAGTGACAATTTCAAAAACACTTTTTCCGTATAAAGCATTTGTGACCACCACTGCCGAANCGGCATCGGCGTACTGTCCTAGACCCGCTGTGATGTNCTATCAAAAGCAATGAACTACAGATAGCGCTGAGGCGCTGCGATGTTAAAACAAAGTCGATCACGTTTCTTNGTGAGCAGTTAACCGATCGTGAAGATTAACGAGTTGAACATCTTAGCGAGAGGTATGGTCTGGACGATCAAGCTTGCGGGTTAGTGTGAAATACAAATGATTAGATCCCGCATTTTCCGTTCGAAAGATTAACATTCTGCACAATCGATGGGTCCACCTCATATGATTACTGACAGCAAGCACTGTTCAGAAAGCGTAAACTTTGGCAACCTCTTTGCAACCGTCCACATGATACATCACATCGCTCAACCGAGCTGTGACATATCGCGCCACCTTCTAGCAGTACTTGGAGTCCGGTGTACACGGCATGCATCACCACATATTGCAAGGCACTAAAATATCGTTACCAAACGCATTTACGCCACACAGCGCATGGGCAGCAACAGACTCATTGTAACCCTTTCTTCAGCGCCCAAACCCGCACAGTTTAAGACTTGTAGGCGACCTCGTAGTCATGGGGAGGTAATTTCCAAGCCTATCCATGCTTACGGCATCCGACGGATGAGAAATATTTTTGCACCATGCACTGGCCAACCCACAGTTGTTTTGCTAAGAAGGTTACGTTTATTACTGTGGAAGTAAAATATGAACAGATCGCGGCACCCCTGAGCATAGCAACAAATGGTACTCCAGCTGGGAATCGGTGATATCGTGTGAACCAGGGGCGTAACGAGGTTATTTGGGGCCCGGGACAAGAAGCATGTTTGGCGAGCACATGTTCGAACCTGTCTTTCTGAAGCAAATACACTGTATTGAAGAAAGTAATTGTGACATTGTTGGGACTTTTCGGCGCCCCCATAGTAATTCGATGCCCGAGTAAATGTGCTCCCCTTGCCCCCCCCTCGTGTGAAGAAAGCATTGATCACCTGATACGATGACAAGAAAAGTCAAATAATGATTTGGCTGACAAAAGAAAAGGGTGCAAAATAGCAGCATGAACCTTAAATGACTTTATTCTGCTGTCTTTCCCCCCTTCCTCCAGGGTTTTGTTTACCCAGGCAATGATTTCCGGATCGCTGGCAGCAGTTTCGGATTCGTTTAAATCCTGTAAGATTTTCAGGGTGTATCTGCGTGAAAGAAAATACGCGCTAATCAAACATTGCTGAAACAGCAATACAACCATGGAGAAACAGCGAGCATGTAGCGGTAGCTGTCGTGGTTAGAGCTACAAACACTAGATCAACGCCAAGAAAACTCAACGAAAGACAACGTCAAATCAAAAATTCAAGTTTTTCTACGTGACAGGGCAAAGAACAGATTCAGACTTTTTACCTAGACAACTACTTGAAAATTGACCCAATTTACAACTGCTTCACAACAACTTGAAGTTTAAGTTTAAGATGCTTTCCGAAATGCTTAAATAACTAATGAATAGTAATGGCGATCATTGTGAACAACAAATGTAAAAAAATTAGTAAAGGGTGTTTTTTTGATGTAAAAGCGTAATTCGCATATGAAAACATTTCGGTAATTACTTTATTTGTAAAATTTTGCAGCAATCCACAAAATGCACCTTGACTCCCTTAATAAAACGCGACCTAACCTTCAACCACCTACATTTTTAACGGAAAACCATTACCCTCTATCGAACAGACAAGCCCCATTTTGTGATTAAGCCACGGGGATGATCGAAAACCTGCTTATTGTACGTGTGGTGGCGCCAATGCTTAACTACCCATGCAGGTTTTCGTGCAGAAGCAGCTTATTTCAAAACCAGGTTTGTTCTTCTTAGAACATCAGCGGCAGAAGCACCTCAACCGTTCGCGCAATAAACACAATCGCAACCTACCCTCGCATGACTTGCCAGACTACGGCAAGAGTTGACTTGTCGTCTCCATCGTTGATGTTGTTGCCATCAATACCTATAATTTTGTAGCCCATTTCCTTGGCGACCTCCACCGCATAGTTACAGTTTTCGATCTTCTTCATCAAGCCGCCTGTCGAAACACAAAGATTGAAAACGACACACCATTGGACCCGCGTTACGCAGCAGTAAACAACTGTTGTACGCACCCAGTTTTGGGTAAGGTGGCTTCGTCACCCTCTTCCAGTCTACTGAACCATCCTTGATATGTTCGTAGAGTTGCAAAAGCACCAACCCGTCTGCCAGATCTCTGGAATAAGAATCATAGATTGGATAAAAGTTAGATCCAATAATACCAGAGATTCATGGAGTTGCACCCGGATACTAAACATCAACCTTTCAATTACTGTATGAACTGACGAAAACCAATGGGCGAGTTAAAACTAATGCCTAGTCTGGTGCAGTGGCGCTGTTGAAAAAATTAAAGATACACGAAAATAACAAACAAGCATGAAACTCAAGTGGAAGCCGCGTCGGAAACAGGCCTTCGCAAGAAACTAGCTCAGCGGTTATGACTGATGAACGAGTACGCGCAAAAAACTTTCACAAGTTTCGGTGATATTATCATAAACACGAGTAAAATGTATCAGCTTTGCTAGACACAGACGGCGGCAGCGTGCTAACGATGGTTTGACCTTGTCTTTCAAGAATATGCCACTCTATTTCGAGTTAAGATTGACTAAAAAACACGACAGGAAGTAGAGTAAACCTCGGCTAATCCGGATTCGATTTCACCGACAATTTTATCCGGTTTAGGCGAAGATCCGGATTAACCGAAGATGGTTGTTTCTAGCCTGACGTCATCTCAGCACTGAAATACCGGTGAAAATCACTTAAATTGAGCACATTTATGACACAACAGCAAACTTTCGCTGAAGCAAAACGAATTTATTGATGTATTTACAATGGTACGTCAGACTAGTAACCGCCATATCCAAGCAGTTATAAACAATCATAAGTGAAGTTCATAATTTAGATTACTTGGCTGCAAAGAAATCTGGGATTTTGGACTGACGCAGATATTTCTACGACTGATCAATAAACACTCACTCTTGGAAGGTAATGTCCTCCAGAATCTTACCAAGTGCAATACACTCAGGGATAACGCTCTACACACGCAGGCTCAACACTGATCAATAGACTGAAACCGTGGTGNGGCGGCTTGCCTTGAGCCTTGTGTTCAACGCGATATGCTATGTTAGTATGTGACGTAATAATCGTCTCTACGGTTAGCCGAATAGGCCAACTGGGCGCAGTTGTGGCCGTTCTTATCATAATTCTAAATGTTTGTTGGTGATCGTGAGCACGCTGGTGTTGCGTCTGAAAGCTGCCGAATCTTTCCTAGAGACCAGTCAGTGCACTTAAGAGCACAACAGCATGGAAATGCAGAAACATCCGGATTACGAGGTGTGAAAAGAGCAGATTTTATCCGATATTGGCGAAGATCTGAATTAAAAAATCGAAGATTTTTATAAAGAAAAACATTAGAAATCATTTGTACCAACAATTTTATCCGGTTTTGGCGAAGATTCGGATTAACCGAATCCGGATTAACGGAGGTTTACTGTAGTTGTTTCAGCTTAAAATAACGTTTTTTTAATGCTTGGGTCCAAGATTTTGGATACTTTGCATCGTTGCTTTACTGATTTTCTTACAGTTGGAGTTGCACGAACAGTTTTTAGCTTCTTCATGCGATTGATCAAAGTCGCAAGGGACGTTGAGATATTTTCATCTACCAGTGAAATGATAGACTGTTGCAGCGCAATATAACACCAGACGATGAATGAGTGCCACAGATGAAGTCAAATTCAGCACAGTGGCGTTATTACAAAAAGCTACATCCGCTCGATCTCCTTATCAACAAAGGTAGGAATAAGCAAATGCTGGTGCATCAGAACAAAAATGTTTACTCTGCTGCATATTGCAACTGCAAGCCCTCATCTCACTACACACCAAGCCCACCTGTACATCTTGTTCACCCGCGGAGAAACACCCAGACTGTTCATCCAGTTCCTGTAGGTCTTCTCTTCACGTGTTTCAACTGGTGATAAATGCCCAAGGGTAATCGTCAAAAACGAACAAATCATGTGTCCTCCAGTTTCGTGATACAACTACGTAAGTGTTTTTTCCATAATGCGATGTAGACGAACACCACAAGCTTACCAGTTGGTATCTTTCCTATGATAAACCCAATGTCTCACAAACGCTTATTTTTAAAATACGATTTTACATANGATTTGGTTATTGATATTAATTCGTTGTCCCCTTTNCGTACGATTGTAAAGTTGCGTTGCAAGTTTGGTTTAATGGAAAAAGTGAAACCGACGACGCCATGTTTGGCAGTAGGTATTCTACATAGCGATGCAAAGATTGCAAACGAGATGTGGGCTTCCGCAACGTCGCAACCAAACTGAAGCACGACTACAAGCACGCGAGACGCGTGTCAGTGTCAGGTGGTTGTACACATCCAGGCAGCGAAAATACTCACCAACGATTTCCTGTTCGATATCGACCGCTTTCAAGGCAGGGTGAGTGTTGAACAGATTGGCGACGAAGGCCATGTTCAGTTTAGAGTTGCCCTTCACGACATCTTTCGGCGTGACGAACTCCCTGCAGCCGAGCCGGTCAGCAGATTGCAGCATCGTTTCCGCTCTGGCCAAGTTGCTCGAAGCCTGGAGAAAGACAAGACAATCGGTGCAACAAGGACAAAAAACGATTGTCCTTGTTTCAAAGCTTTGTGGTACTTTGAAAGTACCTTTTAAAGTATGAAAGCACCATACTTCGAAAGGCAAGTACCATAAAGCAAAAAACTATGCCAAGATCCAGGAAAACCTAAAACACGAAGATCATGAATAACTTCTAACAATGAAAACCAGCAAAACCCACAGCATCACGCGCCGCTTCCTTGGCGACCAAACGTCACGAGCTGCATCTGGTTACTCGCGACAGGATGTTGAGCGCGTCCGGCATCCGCACCGTGCACACACCAGCGCTCAGCTAGCGAGTGCAGCTCGCTAGCTGAAACAAACGATATACAGCATCAGTTAATGCAGCCACGTATAGCGGACGGCAGCTGCAACCCATTGTGGTAGTCACACTTCTGTGGTTGAGTAATGTCACGATGGGTCGTTCCCGGGGAAAAGCACTCGCTAGTGTTTACAACAGGCCACACCCACAGATGACTACCGATTTGATAGATGCTTGATGCTGTGCAACTGGGTTAACGTGGTTTAAACCGCATGTTTTTAGCAATCGGACAGCATCTTCCGCATGACGCAAATTTGGAGATGCTGGCAAGATCTGCCAAGAACCGTTCATCCCCCAAATAATGAAAAACGAAAGGAGTATCTATTTTTTTTGTAGAATGGTTTCTCTGAAAATTCTGACAGCTTCCTATCAGCTGTCACTCGCTCGAGTGACTTCGAGCGCCATACTTCCTGAACATGCTTTTTTCGTGGTAGGAACATCGTTAAACGGTGTCTGATTCAGTCCCAAACTCCTCAGTAATATAAACGGAGCAGTGGAGACCAGTGGTCAACTGCATTCGTGGTTGGTTTACATCTTCACGAAAGTATTTTATTTCTTTCTACAAGTTCACTTCGCATAAATCAACTTTCAATGAGAAATTTTAGCAGAACAGCCAAGGTCAATTCCGTTTTTGTTTAACGTCTTTCGCACGATAAAGACCAGCCTAAGATGCGCTGATTTTATGCGACACAGTTTAGCACACAAAACGCAACTAGGAAGGTAACTACCTCGACAGATCAAGAAAAATTTGGAGTGACAAAGTAAGCGATTCGCCACAAGAATTGTTTTCTGCGAACCGATGAATATTGCAATTCCGCCGTGCGCTGGCAGTGCCAGGAAGATTTTCATGAAGACCGGAAAAAAGTTTTATGAATCTTGCAATTCACAAAGAACGAAAAAAGTTATCAAGATACGCTATGTTCTGGCGTGTGTCGGTAAATTTTTTTCCAGCCTCATTGGTGTTCAAACAGAAGATTGGTGACCATGCCGTGTCGTTCGTCAACTTCGGAGTGTGGTCAGAGCTAAAGCTTTTTCAAAGCTACACAAATTTCCAGTAGACTAATTTTCAGCGCGGCGTACAATTTTCCAGAAACTTAAATCAATGGCTGTACACGAAGATAAAGCAATCATGTTTTTGATTTAAATTGCCATTTTCATCTTACAGCGCAGTCTTGGCCTCCATTGATAGGAGGCTCTAACTCGTATTGTTTAAGATCTTCGTCCACCGGCTGGATCTGCTCGAGCAAGTAGCAGTAAGCAACGGAGTCCTTGATATCACCACTGAAGTTAGTGATTTCCTTGCCACTCTTTGCTTGATAGCCCTCCGATTTTCCCAAATGGTAGTTCATCCATCTGTGCGACACGTGAACTACGATCAATCACCTGCTTTTGAATTAACCGGATATATCAGCACTTGTGGCCATCGCAATGACCATGATCACGATGACTACAAAATCACACTTCTCGTTTTCATACACTTTTAAACGGGAAAATGTTCATACATGCTTCCAACTGCAACAAGAAAATCTGCTTGCACCTGCTCACACTGAGGAGGTCCTCAGCATCAAAAAGCTTATTTTTAGCGGTGAATGTCACTACCCACCTGAGAAGCAAGTCTTCAGGTGAAAGGTTCATTAAATCTTCAAGTTCCTCCCCTTCTCTCAAGAGTGCAGCAAGATCTATCAAGAACAACGCATTAAAGGAATCAAGCAGGTCAATATTTTGTATAATTGTTCAGTAACCTCCAACCGCATTTCCATATTGTCAAAACAACGCAATTCTGATACTGTAACTGAGTTAAACAAAGCAAGACGAAACCCAAGCTGAGTCGGTTGTGGTTATGAAATACCTAGCTGCTAGTAGCTAGAGCGAAATATATCGACAAAAACAAAAACGTACCTGGCGTTCTGGTCAAATCGATTTTGGCGAATAGACCAACTCGGATAACTTGCCAGACCAGACCCAGGATAAGATGCGGCTTGCCTTCCGAAATGTCTTGTCCACCGATGTTAACGATGTTGCAACCGATGGACGAAGCGGAGTTGAGGGCCAGGTTATGGTTTTCCTGGTCAAATTTACAGGGAAAGCATTGAACGAAGTTGCAACGTTTTGGCTCCAATACATAAACAAAACTGAAAACGAATCATTGTCTCCTCCGCACAGTTTGTAAAAACTTCTAAGGATTTTGCACTGCTGAGAGTTTTCACTTCACCATGTGTCTCCAAACTCTTTTCAAAGAGGGCCAAATTTGATAATGTGCAGGTGCTTGCGGGCCAGCAGTTCTTCCGACATTTTTTACCGCAGGGCAGGGTAGAGTTCAGCACAGTCCAAGCATTTCCCTTAAAATTTGAAGCAGAATCATTCCTTTGTAACGGCTTTCAGGTTTATATTCGCTCTCAGCACAACAAAACCCAACGGGAAANGTTTTTAGTAGATTATATACGAGAGAAATCGTCCTCTTTTCGGCACAGAAGTATAATCCAGGTTTTGGCCAGCCATATACACAACATGAAACCAAAGCTGCGTGCCCATGTGAAATGTGACCGAGGGCCACACTTTGGGCAGCCCTGCACTAAACTTTTGCCAGTCGTAATCAAGCAGCAACAGAATACAGTAACGCCACAGCAAATAAACAAGATTCATTTGAGGCCCACCCACAAGTAATTGACAACCTAACGTGTTGCACATTTGCTGAAATGTGCTGAACCAATAAAGGGAAAGGTTGTTGCCAATTGCAAGGTTTCTACGTTTTGAAACCTTGCTGTTCAACAAGTTCTATCAGATTTTGCGAGTTTCATTAAAATTTTACGTGAAAACCGCAAAATGTCTTCTCTAGCGGGGTACTTAATTAGGAAACGGTTCAGTGCAATTCTTATACACTCGGCCAGTACGAAGCGTGGCTCATCGTTTGAGGAAGTTACGCGTAGCTGCTTCCTCAGCACACACTCCACGTCGTACCATGATGATACAGTAATACCGGTTGTGCCAAGTTTCGTTTGCAGCAACGGGGGTACAGATCACTTCCATACTTCCTAAACCATGTTGCTGCCAGTTATTTTTACGAGGCAACAACATTTTTGTTAAACCCCCAACGCATGAAAAGCTTGGAGTCATCCATCTCCTGGGCCTCGTTTTATGCAGGTAATGCGCCAATGCCCACTTGAGATTGTCGCACTTCCTTCTGGTGCCGATGGCGCATCAACCGTTAATTATTCATGTAATTCAACAGCACGGCCAGTGGATCGGCAATTGTGAACAGAAAGCGGTCGATCGCGATGCGATTCTTCCTGGGCAGACGTTTCCGGAACGCAAAAAAATCGCTAATCACCTGTTTCCTGTACACGTTCAGGTTCTTTTTGTTGATGGTTCGTTCGTCGATGGTGTCAGGCGCGGAATGGTTGATCAGTTTACTGGACAAACACAGTGTGTTAAAAGACGCTGTCGTGAATGAACTTGAGCAGGGAAGCTATCTCCGCTTTTAATCGATAAAACAATCACAGATGCAGTCACTTTAAACACATACGCTGTTCAGTCCTAGAAAAATGTTCAAACGAAAATTAAACCCTCCGTTATTTTTTTTACGAAAAAATTAGTGAGCGAATGTGGTTTGCAGTACGAAAGCAGAGGAAAAGGAAATAAGGAACCAAGCTAGCTTAAAAATGTAANAACTGCTTACGCTGCACCCAACAACTGCTACAAGCATAGAAANAAATGAAGCCAATCAACCAATTCAACACTGGAGGTTGCACGCGATGGACAATTCATGGATATTAATTCCTTAATTCGTTGTATTTACTNAAGTGCTCTAAAGAAGAATATATTTCTTATTTCGTTGTTTACCAAAGTCCTTCAAGAAGAATTAATTCCTCAANTCGGCTNTAGAATTTGAACTTCAAAATGGTGATCAACCTCANCAACACGGACGAATGAAACAATACAGGGCCTTCACCTGTAGTTTTGATAGTAGCAGCAGCTATATCGATTGAATGCACAAGCTAAATATCATGATCATTGGAAAGAAGTGAAGATTATGGTGCAAAAAATCACCAAACACCTATTTATGTATAGACGTTTTGGAATGAATAGGTGACAGCATAACCCACTCTTCTGGTGAAAACATGATTTATTTGGTGCTTTTCTCTCAGTACACTGTCAACAAACGTCCAACCTACTAAAATTTGTGGGCGATACCCTTTAGATCAACGCTAGGATAAATTTGAATGTTTTTTAAAAAACGCAATTGCGGATCAAGGATTTTTTAATACTGATCAGTTTTGTGTAATAGGGCACTCCGTGTTTCTGTTTTCACGCGCAAGACACTGGCAGCCATAGGAAAATAACAGTTTGCAATGAATTTAAAAATTATGAGGTCAAAATTCAATTTTTACTAGCTTTGATCAAGATTCGGGACAAAGAAAAAGATCAAGGCGTCCTCGACGAAAACAGTAAACTAAGCATGAAAAAAATTGAAAGAATTCCTAACATATAGGGTTCAACAAGATAAACAACCTAACTTTATCACCACAGTAGCAAATACACTTATTTCTCGAAAATTCTTGCTGCTGATAAAGCATCCCTCTCTCTGCTGAAATTAACAAAAAATGTTGCAAAAACGCTCGCTGCAAAAATGTTCGTGTGTAATCAACGCCAGTTAACTCCATCTGATGAATGCTTGCCAGGCGCTAACAAGTATTGACAGATAAAACGCACGGTCGGTCTTGTCATTCAAAACACTCAAGAAAAAAGTAACTGAGAAACCGTTGCATGTGGGAAGTTACAAAAGATAAAATATTCTAGCAATTAAAGACTGTTAATTTTTATTAGTTTTATCATCGGTGGTTTAATAATTGCACCATTTCGTGCTGAGATAAACACGCATTAGCGGAGCCCTACGACCTAACGATCCCCTCAACATCTCGTTAGAAAAATCCCGGCGCTATCCTTGTTTTGAAGCGAAGCAGCATAGTTATTACTTTTAAAATCACGATGTGAGATTAGTATCAATACTACGTAAGATTCAAGACAATACAGAATAAATCATTATCGCACAGCAGCGATACTTGGTGCGTAACCGGTTGCGGTAAAACAAGCAGTGTTTGCCGAAACTCGAAAACTCTCTCAAAGATATCACTATTGTATGCACACAGTGCAATCTTGAGTATAAGTGCTTTGAATGACAGTTACGCAAATATAAAGTTTGAACGTTCGGTTTTGCACAACGTATATTCAAGTCGAAGCAAGGACACAACGTTCGTCAGTTTCTTGTACGACTTCGTTTTCCGCAACGAATCTTCTCTGATGACGAACGATTGTTTTCGAAACTTTCAGCACTGCGTTATTCATTCTTATACGACTTATCGGTTTCTAGCAATTTCGATAATCGTTTTCTTTATGTGTTTTTTGAATACCGTTTAAAACCCCAAAGTGACCTTCAGGATCTATAGACCCTTTACTGCAGTACGAGCAATTAAAAGCAATGACTCCAGTTTATCAATCATCGTAGATCACGCAGGTGAAAACGATCTAAACAAAGATGCTTCCGAACTTCTCGGGACACTGATCTCAATTTTTTCCACAGGCGGTGAAAAAAGGGTTGTAAAACACTTTACGGCTTACGCCCAACGCTGGGGTCCAAGTCCTGCCTGGCTTGTGTTGATATTAATTTCATATTCTGAGAGGTCCATGCACCAGAGTTGTAAGTCGGGCCGGGTTCGGGCTTAAGTTTGTCAAAATGTTTCAGGTCGATTTCGGGCCTGCACACACAAGATTTTTTTTGTACCATTCGAAGCAACGATTTTTTTCTGAAGTACATTTATTCTGCTCACTGCGATGACTTCTGCGAGTGAAGTGATTGCGATTTTTCTTCAGCTAATTCTGTAGCTGCCTTCTTTTGTTCTCTGCTCAGATTAGTCTCACACTCTTAACTCTTTTTTAGAAGGCGACAGTGGTGAAGAAATTAGCACGCGATGCCATTACGACAAAAGATCAGTCACTTGCGCAATTCTTCGCTTGTGTTAAGAAACGATGGCCTACAATCCGGCTTTTCATGCCTATAGCACTATCCTGAATAGTTCCTTTTGTGTCTACTGCGTCATCGAGGATAGTTTCGTGACAGTTTTTTTTTTATGTTGAGAAACATTACATTCCGCAGTATTAGCATTGACTAACAACCTGAGTTTGTGCTTTTAAGTCAAAGATGACTGCTATTTTGGGTGTGAAAAAACCGTGTACCTGCAGCTTCACCCGCACACTACGTTTTTGATACCCCGCAGTTGCGAGTATCTTGACTCACTTGGTAAATTTGGCTTTGGGCTAAATCAGGCTTCAAAAATCAATTTAGGGCTTGAGCCGGGTTCGGGCTTGTTATTTCGGGCTCAGGCCGGGCTTCAAAATGAGGCCCGTTTACAATTCTTCTGCCATGCACACCCTCATAAGAACAATCACTTTTAACGACTTCAGCAGGGATTGATTTTGTATAAAGGAGAAACGTTAACAATCGCAATTAAGACCCAATTGGTTTTGTCCTTCACTTCCTTTTTTAAAACCTTTCTACGTTTTGAAACTCTTAGTTTTCAATTTTTTCACTTCAAATTCTCCTCATTCTTTTCCTCCATTAACTTTTCGTAACGTATCTGATTATGAGAAAGAGACATATTTAAAACACAATTTGTGGAAAAGTCACTATAATCCGTTAACCGATTTCTACGTTCTGGTACAAAATATTATCGAAAATGGGAAAAATACTGACTTCGCACAGCAAAACCAAACACTTTTGTGCTAGTTTTCTATCGATGCAGTTTGTTGACAATTTTGCTGACTTCACTGCCTCCCAGGAAAGATTGGCGAGGAAAGTCCTGTTGCATGGCTACACCAACGGTAAAGCGGCTCTAAGCTCGTCTAAGGGCCTCGTGGAGTGACTACATCTCCAACCTTGCTTGGCCTCGTCTTAACGTGGAGCCAGCAGAACTATATGAGATTGCTGAAAACCGTGAGGTATCTTGAGACCCTCTAGGACTGCTGCCCCCGCGACCCTCCCCAGGGGAATAGCGCGCACGAAAACAATTGAATGACACCGTCACAATACTTTGAAGCAGACAATACTTTGAACAAACTAATCCCAGAGTTTAAGTTAATTCAGATTTGCTGAAAAAACTAAACTGATTTCCCATCTTTTGCTGTTTTCAAAACCAAAAATTAGCTCATCAAAAAAGCTTGAAATTCATGTTGTTATTGAATTCTGCTCAATTTGTCGTCATTGGCAACACCACAAACCCACGTTCAGTGTTCGCAAGAAACAACATTATACCTACGTACAAAAAAGATAGTTTGAAGTAAAGGACACGGGAGGAAAAAGTCAGTGCTTACCATAAAAGAACACCGTCGCCTACAATGCTGAATAAATCTTCACCGGCCATATTTTTGACGTTTTTTCCGCAGTCTGGATCATCTTTCAAGTGCTGCAAAGGTAACAGCGTGCTGCTATAACTTGTNATTCAATNTCCATAATCCATACAAGCAGACAGACAACCTTAACACTATTCCACATAAGCAGGACATAATCAAGTAAGATGGGGGGAACTTTGCACCAATCTTATACAACCTTAAACACAGGAACACGTTAAGCTCTACTCAGGACAACTTCGGTCCGATAAAATTTTGGGAGCTAAAATAAGGAGTCTGGCGCATGTGAATCATAGCAGATGATGAAGTATAACAGAGGAACTACACGAAAAAAGTTGGTCGCGTTGATCTGTACAAGTTTCACGCTATAAAACGACCAAACTAATGGAATACCAATGTTAGGTGCGCCATGAAGTTTCACACCATTTTAAAGTGTGCATAGTTACCTTGACTATCCAGTTGGTGAAAGCGAGGCACTCCTCGTCGGAATACGAGTGTTGTGTTCCCTCCGCAGAAGACTCGGATAAACCGCCTTTCACAGAGATGCCAGCTTTCGTGGTGACAGCTTTTTTAAATGTTTTCGCGAGCTCGTCTTCCGTTATTTTTAGATAGATCTGAGCATTGCACAAACATGTTCTTTTTAATCCAAGAAGAGGTACTTATAACTATTAAAACTTTTTACAAGCCTAAGCTATACGACGAAGATATTAAGAGCCTGCATCATTGATATGATGTGACCGGGAACTTAAACCACAGTAAACGATTAATGTGTTTATGCCTACGCATTCCACCAACTCCATTACCATATCATCCCAAGCCCATCAGTAGAGACTTGGTGGTGGCCAAAACACGGAAGTAGAAAGCCACTCAATTTCATGTATGCTGGCAACCGTGCTCTTCTTTTATGGAATGCAGACTCTATTTCAATAAGGACTGATGATGCGTTGGAAAACGCGAAACTAGTTTCCCCGTCAATAAACTGTGACTGATTTACTTGCCGCCATCTTTGTGGCCTTTAAACCATGAAAATAGATACGCTTGCAAGTTCTAATCGTCGCAGAAGAATGAAAGCAGAAAGCAGGCAGATTCATCAGAAGCTTGCCGCAAGGTTAAATTTGCTTACTGTAGCACCAGACAAGTCTGACAAAACCATTTTGCTACCGTATATTGGCAGTTAAAATGTTATATCTGAGTTTGAATTCAACAAATCTTTTGCAAATCTAATGACAGTTGATATACTTCGTTAAAATCTTGATTTCGTCATCAGCAACAGTTTGCATACAACATCATTGCCAAGAAATAGAATTTCTTGGTGTACAAAACGAAATATCCGGATGAATGACAGATGCCACACGGAAAATATTACACCAACACGAAGGGTTGATGAATCTTACATATATTTCCTAAGCATCCAGCTGAGAAAAAATATACAAGAATCTCAGGACGATAGGCAAGAAGCGATGGAAAACAAGCGAAGAAGACTACGCAACCACCCAATCTACAAATATAAAAGCACAAGCTTTTTGTTCGTTAACATCGGCCTGCTCGCGATCTATACAAAGATAACTTAGCGAGTTAATCTGTAACAAGAAAAGGGGCAACTGCATCGGTAACAGGTCAATCATCCATTGTAGTGTAACGCATAAAAAAACACATTTCAGGTGTTAAAAACTTTACCTCCCCATTTTTTGTCTCTGGCTTCCTCCATGATTTATTTATCTAGAATGTTTCGAGAACTTGCGACAACCTGTTTAACTAGCATTTGGAGGCATGACGGAAATATTTTATCCAACTGGTCTCAAAGAATTCGAAATACGGGCTGAACATTTTTTTATGAGACGTTTTGAACAACACGCAAAAAGCAAATTTCACTGGCTTGCATGCTCAAGGGCTGTAGAATCTGAACGTGCAAAACTAATTCATTTTCACTCGTTTGCTCGACACCTTACAGTGAAATATGCGTTTGGCGTGACAATAATAACAATCAGCGCAGGGTCAAAACAACTTCCTCTATTTTTGACTGTTTTTTCCAGGTAACAGCAACAGGACGCACAAAATTGCAAACAAGCTTTCCCATGCACTTGTGACCTTCATAATTTTTGCAGGGAATGCCTGGAGAAGACAAGTGTGATAGGTTCAGCAAAAGGTCAAAATCTATTCCAAACACCGCACGGCCTAAGCTATTGCTATACGTAAGCCGATATTAGAATAGCATCGCAGCAACCGCGTTTTCTTCACTCGGAGGTTGTTTCCGAATCAAAAAGAAACAATTAATTTAATTTGTTAATCATTGGGAAAATCCGTTCAAAAGCAAGGAAGGTTGTGTTGCCAATACAAGTACAGGGTGTTTCACAATTGTTGAAACAAAGCGGCAGCTTCTAAAACCTTTATCGATGACCTTATTCATTTTTCTCTTT
>JGI24159J19872_10003518_pt1 | contig 19547 bp, 12 predicted proteins | sample Ectturendosymbi4_FD_19872 | JGI IMG/M metagenome (IMG submission 19872) | reverse complement strand
ACATTAGTGAAAAGACTGGTTACGTCAAATGACGTCATAATCTTTCCAGATGAAGACCTGTCTTGAAGCAAGGATAGAAACGTTAGCGTGTCTTTTACACAGGTCTCATGGTGGAAATGTTAGGCCTTGAAAAAGTCCCGGAAAGGTCTGGAAATTTATTTTCAAAGTTGCGTAGGAACTCTGTGTGCTGTGATAATAATTTACGGTTGAAAATGACCCAAGCCCGTTTTTCAAACTCGCTTCTCTTACCACCAGAAATGAACCCGCTTGACTACGTCTACCGCTCGGTCGGCTGCCAGGTCCAGGTGATGGATCCGGACTCGAACGAGTCGCAGTATTTGCTGCAGTGCCTCTGCAACGCAGGTGAGTTTGCGGGTGTCAACTCTGCCCAGCATTGAACCGCTGTTGACGACGAGTGGCTCTCGTGCGCTTGCCGGTGGGTGGCGCTACCGCGTCGGTTTTTCAAAACTGAAAGAAAAATCAGTGGAGACCTTTCGATTAGCCTCGACAAAACTCTTTGTTGAAACAAAGGATGTCACCTACGATTTTACACACTTTTATTTATGGCAAAAGGACTGTTTGGCATAAGAACTTAGTTAGTATGCAAGCGTGTGCTGTCACGTCATTCTCGCGGGAGTAAAAAGTAAACATTTATCTATCACCCCACTCATCACTGACCTTGCCGGCGCAGGCGTAACCAGTGGGCCATACCCCCCAAAAAAAATTTTAGCGTTTCTTGTCATTTTGTGCTTTGAGAAGCGGCGTCCCAAACAAAATACTATTGCTCGCCTGAAGTCAAGTATTTTGACACTCCAAAAATGTTTTGGCTGGTTACGCCACTGCTTCCGGCAATCTCCACACGTGGTTTATCCATAGTGTTAAGCGCAAAAACATCTGTATGTTTAAAAAATGCACCCGGAAGTTTTTGCCTTAAAAAGTTGTTTCCTGTCGTTCCAGGACCATCGGTCAAGGTCCAGTGCATGTACCGGGTCAGCCGGCCCGGAGAAGCGGCCAACATCGTGGCCACTGGCCTCGGAAATTACAGAATGCTTTGGTACGGTACGAACATCTTAAACCTCATGTCGATCCTGCACAAGGGGGTGCAGCCGACCGAATCCCCCCTGAGCGAGAGCCTGCCTCAGTTCGGAAAAGTAAGTTCTGACGTCATGCTGCAGCAGGTCGGAATCACTACTAAGGCAACCAAAAGTAAATAAAGTCAAAAATTTTCTGTCTTTTTCAAAGTTTATGAAACATCCACAAACCAAATTTCATGTTGATACCATGAGCGACTCCAAAGATATTAAGTCAATATTTATCGTTAGGTAAAAATTTCTTGTAGCACAGATGTTTTTTCTCTTTATCGATATTTTATCAAAGCCACAACAACAGATGTTGACATGCTTTTGCAAGTTGCCTGCAACTCTGACATAATAATCGATTTCTTGCGACTTCTGATGTAATAATATTGTTTCACCCGCTGCTGGGTACGTCAGGCGTGGTAGTACTTGATGTTTAAGTAAAACATTGTAAAGTCTACTCGGCGACTTGAGGAGATTTACTGACACTGGATATTTCTCTTGTGCGTTTGGGTTGATTTTCGTTTATGGTTTGTTACCTCTAGTTTTGTTGGGTCTTTCACACTTTTGATAATTGTTTCATTTCATCAGAAAAAGGATTTTCAACTTATCGGTTTGAGTTCCAATATTTGCTTTGTATTTCACGTTTTATTTGCAAGCATAGGAAATTCACAAGTCAAAATAAAGTCAAAATTTTACGTTTTTAGGTCAAAAAATTGGTTGCCCTAGTCACTGTAGTTCTGTTGATGACGTCGCTCGCACGTGACCTTTTTCGTTAACAGGGGATTTACCTTTCGGACATGGCCGCTCGGGCCATGCAGGACTGCAAGGCGTGGGGTAGCGAGAGCAAGTACGTCATCCTTTGTCAGGTACGTCGCGTGCGCGTCGGTTGTAGTGCGCTATCTAGCGGACGACTGTATTGTTGTCCTACGTCCGGTAGGTGGCGCTTGGGCACGTAAAGGAAATACGGGAACAGAAGGCGAGTTCCGATGCGGAAGTGGCGAATTCGGTGATGGCCGTGGGAAGTTACATTCCGAATCCGGAAAAGGAACTCATTCTACCCGAAGGTGCGTTGGAGTTGAAGCCTTGATCGCGCTCTTTCGAGTTTTGTCTGTCCAGTTTTCCACAACAATGCAGTGCCATTGTTTTGTCACTTTGTTCGGCATGAGTTGCTGTGCCTCTCGCCGGTAAAAGTCCCAGTAACGGAAACCCAACCGCGCAGCATTCAGCTTCAGCGCTTCGCAGACAAAGCTCATTTAAACGTAACAACGCTGCGTAGCAAAGTTGCCTTGAACGCAACAAAGCTTATTTATTTGAAAGTCGCTTCGGACGTTCAGGAATAATGTTTACATCCTCGACGGTTGTAAAAAGGAAAAACCGCTGCCAATTAAACGAAAACCTCCTGGATAAATTCACTGCGTGACGTTGACGTGCATTCGTGACCTTTGCACTGCGCCGCACCCCCCACCAGCCAGGGGTTCAACCCGAGCTGACTTTTGGCAGCGACACGGTTTCACACAAGTGTTGATTGCCTGGAGCAAGTTGACCTTTGCAATGACGGGAAGGTCGCTTGATGTCATGCTTGACCGATTTTTATATCGCCGCGTAGCGGACATGTACCGGAAGTGCAGACCGGTTCCGCATGACTGCTTTCTCCCGCTCCGCGCCGGTGATTGATGTTTGACGTAATGCTTCCGGCAGGTGGCGCTATTTCGCTGGGGGAGAAAGTGAAGAATACAAATGGCGACGGGGCGATGAGCACCTACAACGAGTACGTCGTCTACAGCCCAGAGCAGGTACGGCGCGCTGTGTAGCATTGTATGTAGCGGGCTCGTAGCTTGGGGCGCGCAAGGGGGGCTCAAGCTCCCCTGAAAAAAAATTCTCCCCCTTTGGAAAAACGTGATGGATACCGTTGTTTTCGTACATGCTCTCGATGCAAGGTTTGGGCCCCCTCAAAACTCTTTCCCCCCTCCCGGTGTCCCAAGTCGGTAACGGGCCTGGTTTATAACGCCTTGTTTGTAGTTCGGCAACGACTGAGTGCAAACGGACCAAGTTATATAACCCCGCTGTCTTCTTACCTTTGCTTCTCAGGTATGCATTCGATATCTCGTACGGTTTGAGACCGACGCCGATGACGCCTCCCCCCTCAACGGCGCGGCGACCACTGCCCCCCTCAGTGCAAAAGCTTCCAAGTAGAGCGATTGCGTCAAAAGTTGGCGCTCGTCGCGTTTTGTGCTGAACTATAAAAGACACTGCTGTGTTGTGAGCGTCCAAGCAGTAAAATGAATTGTAAGTGTGCTGCTTCGCGCCATGGCCATTGTTGCGTCGCGCGATTGCGATTGTTGCGTCACGCCGTTTGTTGCGTCGGTGGCAAAGTGCGGCCACCGCTGCTGCGTCGCGTTTCTTGGCAACGCGCGGGATTTGAAAAATCATGTTTGACATTTTTGACGCCCTTGTGTCATTTCAGGCCACCGTGGTTAGATTTAATCAGACCCAGACCCTCTGCCCAGACGCAGTAGTATTGTGACATCATGACTTTGTGACGTTCGCTGTTGTTTTCGTTGTCGCGCTTGGCTGGATGGTAATAAACCAACCGCTCATTTGTACAAACACCCGACTGTCGCTTTTCCGCTTAACTTCATGAGTGGGCTGCTCGCCAAGCGACCAAGCACGTAGCCAAGTTTTAGGGTTTGCGGGGAAATACATTTTAAGGGGCGTGATTTTTGTTTTTATTGTATGTTTAAAACAAACTGTATAAAAATGTTTCTGGCCACAACTAAATTTTGGGGCACTATCCCGGAATGCCCTCCGTGGCTACTGGCCTGCAGCCGCCCCCCGCAATTGCTGCCATGGCAGATCAGTCCTTAGTTGTTTGTAAGGCAAGGGTCACAGTCCAACGGGAAGTGAACTAAGGGCAGGTCCGGAACGATTCCATATTAAAAGGTCGTGTAACTCGCACACTGTTTAAGGCCTAGTTCCAGCTTATTTGCCAGTTCATGACGAAGACTAACTGTGACGTCGCTGATGACGAAGAGTTTGTCTGTGACGTCAGATGATGATAAAAGTTTGAATGAACCGAGGCGATAGTTCCCGCAAAGACGAAGTAAAATATCACATTCAAAAGAAAAGCTCAACCTCTCCAGTTTTTTCCGCCATTCCATCAACTTCACCGACGAAAGAAGAATTGATTGCGTGAAACTTTATGATATGCGGTAGAACATCTTGTCGGCCAATCAGGAGCACCATCGCACACACCCTGTCCTTGCAACGTGTTGTAGCTCTCTGTGTACCTCAGCATTTTCCATGGTCCAGCACAGGCCATGAAATCACAGTGGTCCTTAACCTGGGTTCGGTTCTCTGAGACGTTTCAAGGGTTCAACGAAGTTCATCGGAAACATGACTAAAAGCGTGTTTATATCACAGCTAGCTCACCATGGTCACCTTTGTAGCAAAGTAACCTGTTTTTACTTGCTGTTGTATTGGACAAAAATGGGGTTCGACAAGAGCTTGGAAAACTACGTAAGGGCTCGGCGTGCTTGGAAAGGTTAAGAACCGCTGGTCTAACAGTTAAAATGCCGTTGTGAGCATGTTTCTGCCTTTAAATATTATTCCAGCCTCACCACCACCAAGTAACGGGATGCTGGAAACATATGTGGCGCAAAACACTTCTGCGTTCTGCTTTAAATATAACCAGCAAGACGCTCAAAAATGTGTGTTGCGCGTAACAGGATAAATTTTTGACGAATGAAAAACATCTGGCAGGCAAAGAGCGTTTTGAATGTTTTTCGGTACATGCAATCTGGCATGGACGATTTTTTATCAAATTGGATTTTTCCTTCTTCACTTGGAAACCACATCCGGACCCCCCCCCCTTTAAATCGTTTGCTTGTGCGTCCGCCCCAAAATGTTGGCGCATTTAGTTTCCATCGCGTTTTCTGTGATCTTGCTCCCAGGCAGTGTACCCTTTAAGAAACTTCTATACTGAGCAAATGTTTGTTTTGTTGCGCACGAAACGAATGCAGGCACGAACAGTGAAGCGTTCCCAGCGCTGAAAGGGCTGTGCGATGAGTATGTATGTCGTGTTGGATTTGGTATTTTGGAAGTGCGCGAGAGTGAGACAGCTCTGCACAAATTATCTGGTGTTACTGCGCAACTTCGAGGGAACAATGTTTCCAGGTCGACCAATCATATTAAGCTCTGCTTTATCGGACCACGAGGTGCTATTCGTCCTTCCGGCGTCAAATGTCTTCGGTTTCGAAACAGACAGACCACGCAATGCAGCTGTATTAGACAAACGAGCAAGCTTCTCTGTTCCGCTTGGATAAATCCCGCAACCATCTGTGACTGAGCAGGGCGTCCACTGTGGGGCGCACTTTCGGGTTCGGACGAAGGGCCCTGTTGATGAAGTCACGGACGAGGCGACCGACTTTCGCCGAACGTCGATAAACGATATCGCCGCGCTTTTGCACCAAGACCATTTTTCTGTAAAGCAAAATCTAGACCCTTTAGAACTTGCCTATTATACGGTGCAAAAGATTAGGACCTACCACAAACAGAAAAAACAGTCCACGCCTTTTCACGTGCATGGCTGATGCAGGGATAAGTAGGAGTTTCCAGACATCCCTGAATTGGAAACCAACAATACAACTGCACATCGGAGTAAAGTAAGCTTCAGCTTCACGCGAGATTTAAGTTTTTCACAAAGTTACAGGCGTGCAGTGACGGTCGTGGATGGCGTGACAACTACACAATGAGCCTAAGTGCCAATCTAGCGGCTGGTTCCGAGTTTTAATTCTTGGAGGTAGTGACATGAGGTTTGAAGTGTTGTATTAAACTTTAATCAAAGTAGTGTAATAGGTAAGCCAAATTAATTTTTATTGAAAGTGCAGCATGCTTGTAATTTGCAATCGCCATCAACAAACCGTTTCTTTCGGCAATCAAACTCAGGATGTGTTAAGGACACAAATTCCCCAGCACGACAGTGCAACTCTCGATTTCAACGCCCATCCAGAATAAAAAACGGATTTTCAAGATATGTAAACAGGCACGTAACTAAGGTGGCGCAGGTTCGCCCCCTTGAAAATTTTTGACATAGTTTTAAAAATTTGGGCCCCTCAGAAAATTCTTCGGCTCCCGCAGTAGTTACGGGCGTGTTTATAAATACAACTTAATTGTGAAACCCGAACGAAGCAAAGCATTTAGCAAATACACTGAAACACAAATACTTCATTGTTCCCGAGTTCCACAGCTTCATCAGCATGCTTGCGCGATATCAAAGTCAAGGAGTTTCTTTTGATTTGTTTTTAGTCGACATTTGCATGCAAATGAGTGGCATCAGTTTTCCACTCGAATTAAACAGTGTATTGTGCGCAGCCGAGTCGTCAGGGCTGTTGTTGCCGACTGTGAAATCTGTAACACCCTCCACTTTTTGTCGACATAAATACCGGTTCAGACACGACAGCACAGGCCCGTAGCCTGGTTTCAAGGTTTGGAGGGGCAAAATACCTTTTTAGGGGTCAATATTTTTGTTTTTATTATATGTTTTAATAAACAATGTTCTGGGCTGCCTGCGACAGTGCCAATAATCATTCGTGTCCAATGCAAATTATGACTGAATTTTGAGAAAAACTAAGCCATGCGTATAAGGGAAATGCAGACCTGCGGAAACACTTCGTTGAATGCTAAAGAAATTGCGATTAGTTCATTTGGATATTCCAAAAAATACTTTGACAAATGGACGTTTTTTCACATTCTCCGCTTGTTTAACTAGAACCTGATCTATACAGGGTCGCCGGAGCAGCGGTAGGGATGCGGGGCAGTGAAAGAGTTTAAGGGCAATGGAAATTTGTTTTTAAAAAAACAAAAAAATCGTTCCAGAATACTTGTCTCTGTTCAGCAACAATGTTGACCTCAAAAATAACAGAAATTATAAGAAACTATTCTGAATTTTCTTGGTGCGCGGATGGCTGCAATTGATTTGTTTCAAGTCGATCTTGACAAACCATGAAATTACCTTTGATACTGTAATGAAACGGCACTTCCGCCCTCGTTGCCCCCTTTTGAAAAGGCAAGGGGGCAATGCCCTTGATCTCTGGCGTCCCTGAATGGGACTGTCCATGAATATCGTCGCGCTGTCTGCGTAAAATTTGTGCCCCTCTCCCTTTCGTCGCAATATGTCGCACTGCATCGAACCACCCATGAACAGTGGCGTAACTGACGAGGAGAGAGGGGCGAATCGCCTTCCTGGCAAGCTAAATGTAAAAACCGGACCCCCGGTTAGCTTATATTTCGGTTTTAGTATATTTTGGTTTTCACTAGGTTGTCAAATTTTTAGCGTTTTTTGGACTATTTTCCGTAATTTAGGGTTTAAATGTAGCCATCCCCATCCGGATTNAGCCCCATTTCTCAATTTTTTTTCTGAGTGTTGATTANTGGGCCCCTTTCACCTAAGTCTCCCCCCCTGGCTCAAACTTCCACTTACGTTATACTGCCCATAAATACAACGTCCCAATTCGTTAACCCCAAGAACAAATCAAATTTCTCTGTGTGGTTTCACGTTAAGGTTTTTGTCTTATGAATTACAGTCTATCTAGTCTAGAGAGTACTTGCTTAAAAGCGGCACATTATTCTACATTAATATTACTACCCAATTGCTTTCACGAAAATTGAAAAATGTAGCGCTCAGCTCAGGTCTAGCGCAGTGTGGGTAGTACGTACTTGATGTTTGTGTCATCGAAAGGCATTGCTCCAAAGATGGTTATGAAGAAGACAATGCCAAGAGCCCACACGTCAGCTTTCATTGGGTTGTGAGACATCCTGTCCAGAATCTCCGGTGATGCATACGCCACCGATCCACAGAAGGTGTGGACAGAATTCTGTATTTGAGTAACTCTTCAATAAGTTTAAAGTGATGCATTGGCAAAGTACTAAAAATATCACAAGTACTCAAAACAGGACACGAAAATTTGATCGAAACAAAATCTTTATGAAAATAATCATGCTTTTTTTCAAAAAGATCGTTTAGTTTGATATGCTCTAACTTTGATGAACTTATGCAATATTTACATTTGTGCTCCAGTAAGATAACAATTCCCGGAAACTCTTTGAGCTCGCTTCAACAAAAGCCCAAAGCATAACTACTTCAAATGGCCTCAATTATGCAAATCATCTGGTCTCGTAATGTGCTCATTTCCTGCCAATAAAACACGCGGCTGTCACCTGTGCAGCTTCGTTGCTCAAGGGATGAACAGTCGGATGTTGTTCAGTAAACTGTCTCGCAAACCCCAAGTCGCACAGCTTCGCAACCAACCCCAGGCCTGGTCTTCGTTGCGAGCACTTGTCGAGCAGGATATTCTCACATTTGATGTCGCGATGAGCAATGTTGTTTGCGTGCAGATATGAAACTGCCCGGCAGACGTCACCGAATATAAGACGTGAATCGGTCTCTTCCAAAGCTCCTTTGTCCTGGAAAAAGATAAATAAGTTTCTTTCAGAGAACAGCTTGAAATGAGTGTGATAAACTTAAGCAGGCAATGCGTATTTAGTGTTAAATCAATTCACACACAGGAAGCTAAACATTTTGTCGTTTATTGTTGCAAGCAGTGATGCTGATGCCACTTCAGATGCAACAAGTCTTGGTCAACACTTTGCAGCAGTAGCGCAGCCAGAATGAGGCCGTAGATGCCGTGTCCTCCCCCGACACAAACTTGCTAAGATTTTTGCGGGTGCTTTGTATCAATTTTCAACTGTTAAAAAATAAACGGGAGGAACAGTCGGACTCAAGACGACGTCATTGACTGGCCCCTCCCGAACAAAAATCTTAGTTGCGCTACTGCAGAGTCTGCAGTTCCGGATCCTTGCATTTTTTGTCAAAAGCAAAGAATAACTCATGAAACATTTCAAAAGGTAGAAAAATCTGTTGCGTGATGGATGTAAAACTCACCCTTTTTGGTGTTTAATACGAAGACTTTCCAGCGCGAAACGTGAGCATACCGTTGCTACGGGCTATAACAAATTGAATTTATAGCGGCAATCATTCAAAAATTTCCCAAATTCTGCTGTGAACAAATAATGCTGTAGCTAACACTTGGCACTAACANCTATTTTAGGATGCTTATGAAATATTATCCATTTCACAACTTAAAACAAACCTTGACCAAGTCCAGGAGATCGCCATAGCGCATGAACTCGCTGACAATGTAGACCCGACCTGGCTCAGCTGTCTCAAATATCTGGTATATGGTGATGATGTTGGGATGCTTTATTTGTGACAAGATGTCAACTTCCCGAGGCAAAAACCTTTCTTGAAAAACCTCAGGTGCTTCATCTCTTTCAATAATCTTAATCGCGACGTCTTTTTTAAGTGCTACTGAATACGTTCTCTGAAAAAGACGCAGACCAGTGGTGGACAAACCGTGGTCGGATTTATAATAAACAGTGAAAGATAAGCTGTGACCCAGAAGTGGTGAAATGTCCAAACACACGCCCTGCACGGATTATACTCAATGTTTTTTTGTTTGATGGTGTGAAGAATTGCTTTGACTGTGCTTAAATACAAGCACTCATCAATTAATTATCGTTTCAAAACATTTCAGTTGAACAATTAAAATGTATGAATGGAATGTTTCGATCTAATTAGCGTCTCAGAAAGCCACGATACGAGTTCGGAGTGATTCAATTTATCAATTAAAGAAGAAAAAGAACTTTTCGTAAACTTTTTTTCCCGCTTTCACCGTATAGTGTAGCACGTGATAAAAAGCTAAATAACTGGAAAGCGTACGATGAAGATAAGAGAAGCCTTATTTATTCGCATAAAAGCAACACTTTAAAGAGGGTCACACTTTTTCTAGAATGTTCTTTTCACTTTCGGCGAAACTCACTTGGGCTATGTAACAACTCTTTGTTTTTCAAATCTCGAAGTAGTTTCGTTGGGAGGGTGGTTACGATTTGTCTCCAATTTAAATCTGCTTTTGAACAAAACATCACTATCATAGCTCAGTGGAGTTGACCTATTTTTATCCGATAACGCTTACAGGATGACTTTTCCATCGATGCAGTGCAACGGTTTTCTTTCACTTATTGTACGTACAAGAATTGGAGTACGATACGCGGTCTCCGGCAACCGCTCCTTAGCCTTTCAAAACATATCAAACTCAAGTGGATCAGGGCTGTGTTTGTTAATTTCGAAGGCAAGAATAAAACATTTCAGAGCCAAGAAAAAATTCAACCAATCCAAGACAGCAACAGTCCGCGAATGAAACGTCTACATTCGTAAAGAGTGATCCTTCAAAACTTTAGATGTTGACAATTGTTTATATTTCCGTCCGTAACAAACCCACGCTTCACATTATCTTCAAAGAAACTTACTGTAAATTATGTCAAAGTTCTGACAATAAACTTATAATACTTTCCAGGAAAAGCAACGGTGCTGAGCAATCCTGGTTGGCCGGTTTGTTGCAAATCCTGGGTATGCTAAAGACTTCTTTTTTTGTTGATTTTATATACTTAGAAAAAAGTTAGAAACCTGTGTTTCCATAACTTTTCCTGATTTTCAGAGGCAAATGGAACGGTGCCAGTTATTTTACAAAAAGGTCCCTGAAAGCCGATACATAGAAATTGGGGCACTATACTACCCAAGGTTACCTGATGTGTAACAAACTTTGTGCACCTTACCACCTTAACATTTCAATGTGATTTTAAATGCAAAACATGTTTGGCCAAATATGACCACCGAAACCTTACATGTGATTGATCTTCCTACACCATGACTGGATATGAAGAAAAAACGGATCTAAAACGTGCATGACGTTTTCTACACACAAACCAAAATTTCCCTCTAAAAAAGTAGTTTTTTGGGGTTACAGTGTATAAAATTTATATGTCATGTGTGATTCGCTACGCAGATATGATTTTGTTGTGAAAGTGGACGTCGGGAAGTCAAAAATAGTTTAGTCCGGAAATAACTGGTATCACGTGTCCTAGGATAAAGTAATCAAATTTTGAATTGCATTACATCCTTCATTTCCCGACTCGTATAGTGTTTTAGGGTTCCCTGAGCAGGTTTGTGACAGTCAGGGCCAGAAACCAGGGCGAGGACAAAATTTCCAGGGCAAAGAGTTTCCGCCAACCCCCGGTAAAACGCTTTCTTTTATACGTCTATCTATGCAGGCACCATCAGAAACAAAAATTTTTTAGCATGTGAAAGTATTTTAGCATGTGAGTGCTATTCAAGTTTGTGTGTTCAATTAGTTCGGAATGCAAACACACCTCACGAAGTGATTTGATCGAGTAAATTGCTCTCATCAAAATGGGAAAACCGTATCGGCAAGGTTACGGACATGTTCGCTCCTACTTCTGTTATTCATACTCCGCTCCTGCACGGTTAACAAGGTAGCCTACTTGAGGTGAGATAGGCAGAAAAACAGAAAATGTTTTCCCTTTGGCGTTAGTTTTAAGCACACTGTGAGCAAGCTGTACTTAAGCATGCATTCTTTTTACCTCACGTGTACATGTCTAAGATTACTGCTGTTGCTTTGCTATACAAAAACAGGCTGAACATTCTAAATCTAAAAAAGTTTTCATTGCAGTACGAAAGCTAGCTTGCAAAAATCTGAACGCTGAACCGACAATAATCGGTAATCACTTATTGTAAAGTGCTGGAAACAAACTCAAACTGCGAACAAAATAACCGTAGCAAGCACCTTCACTTTGCTGTATGTTCCTTCCCCTATCGTGTCTCTTATGATGTATCCTCTTGTTCGAAGTAGTTCTGGCACAGTAGGCGAAAACTGATATACCAGTTGCAACTTTAGCGGTTCAGCAACTCCAGGTTGCGTATCTTGCGCCATTTCTTTTGATCCCTTGGCAATGGTGCTTGGATTTAAAAAACTTACTAATATACATGACAAGGTGCTGTTCAGGCAATAACTCATTAACGAATCGTTCATTGTGTGGTCATAATTGAAATTACACTGGTGAAATTAATCTAGGTATGCTTCGCACTTAGTTATGCAAGCAAGGAAGCGCACTTCTGCGGTTGCTTCAGCAGATGGAGTCCTCCAAGGCCTACAGGTATGTAATAATTGTTCAGAAGGACCTGGATGCAGTGCATTTATTTCGTGCAGAAAGATAAACTTGCTTACTTTACCGCCATTATCTAATACTCAACATGTGAACTTCAGCTTCTTCAAAGTCTGCTATAAACTTGGCCTGCAGTGAGAGAAATTAAAAGACTGCTCTGACTTGATAGCGGAAAATCAGAAGTTTATCACCTGTTTTTAAAACGCGCCAACAGCCACCTAGCTAAGCAATGTCCTATATAGGATAGTTCGGATATCAACAATTTATACTATCCAGACAACGGATATATTCGTATATCTGTATTTTTGCTAAACGGTTAACGGGATAATAACAGCTAATTGTTAGACAATTGATTTCACGACATTTGTATGATGAATTGATTTTAAAATCATGGCACAGTTTTACTGTAAATATACACACATGCACTGCACGAGCGCATACGAAGAAGATCGTGTATTTTTAACATTTATTGCTTTTGCAACGCATGTCTTGCGCAGTACAACGCATCGATTGTGGAGTCGTTCATATAAACGAGGCCGGTGTTCCCACATGCACCAAGCATGTACCGAACGCCCTTTCTGCTGCCACAGAAGTGGGCTGTATAGTAAACACAGCTCTGTAGATTTTAAAGTTTGGCAGGCTGTTTCCCGGAAGCTTCAAAGACTTTAGAAAGGCATTAGTAACTTTTCTATCCGGTTAACGGATAAAATTATACCCGGGTATCGGATAGCAAAAAAACTCTCGGTTAACCGTTTTCCAGATAAACCATTCCCAGTGCACATGTACACAAAAATGAGAACCTTCAAAACCCAAGCTGGTTTTATGCTAAAGACAAATTTGCAAACCAGTACTTTGCTCATTTTTCACGAACTGGGGTGAAACAATGACACATGAGCATGAGAGATAGCATTTTAAAACATTTTAGATGCTTCTCCACAGTGTTGGGCCGGAAGATGGAGAGTACTGCATCTTGGAACGCAAACATGGTCTCACTGACCTTCGTCTTCTGCTTAGTGAGACTTCTTCAGAAAGGACGTCACCATCCAATCAGCAGAATGCTAAAACAATCCCCTCTCCCGAACTCGCGGTAAACTGTAGTATTTGTGGAAGCAAATTTATTGTTTCGTATGCAAACAGTTAAGGTGATAGCGTATATTTGTAGTCGTAGTCTTTTGATTTTAGTGCAGCTTTGCAGCAGCACAGATTTGTCAAAAGTTTGCAATATCGTATTGATCGAAAAGGTTTTGCTCAATTTTCGCAACAGATTTTTCCATTGGTTCAGACGGAACAGTTTGGACGTAGTGATTCTGAGCTAATTTGTAAGGATTACCATTCGTCACAGCAGGCCTATAGTCATAGGGGCATTCGCGGGCAGAGCCCCCAATTTTTTTCTGCCCCCTAAATGCTCTTGTCTCCAGAAAAATTTGCTTTAAACATACAATAAAAACAAAAATGTTTCTCCCGTAAAAATATATTTTATTTCCCTAAACCTTAAAACCTGTCTAAGGGCCTGCGTCACAGTGTACAACAGCAATTGGTCAAGGATTCCTTTCCTGAAGCAGCACGGTTCCTGAATCGAAGTTTATATTAATAAACTAGTTTTAGTTTTTACCGTTGAAACATACTGTTACGCAAATTTTCACGTTGAAAAATATTATTGTTTGACTTCATATGCACGGTCGCTGAAAAAACTATTTAAAAATGGAAGCGTGCTGTTAAGAAAGCAGAGAACACAACATGAACGCTAGTTTGCTTTTTGTCAGTCCGGACGCTTGAGCCGATTTCTGAGCAGCAGCAAGCGGAAACGGAAATGGTACAGTCGACGTCGGCCAAGCAGAAGTGAGGAGCAGGCGGCAGGTGAATCGCTGACCACGGCTCATAAAGAAGGGAAAGTCCCTAGTGAAGGAGATGTTCAGTGCAAGAAGCCAGTGACAAGTACGGTACGTCTAAACTTAACAACTTAAAAATGGCAGTGGAGATAAGTTCACAGTTTGTTGCATTGGCGGTTAAACAAACAGGTTTCAACTTGCTGCGCAACATCTGCGGTGTATGCGGTAAATGTAACCAGCATATGACACATCACTAGTTTACTCCGTTTGCAAAACTTAATCGTGACTTAATGCAGTTTTGACTAGCACGTTTTTAAAATCGTTTTGCCGCTATTCTTGTTATTGCATGATTTTTAGAACGCTGAATTCAGTCACGTGGAAGCTTCTTCGGCCACGATGATGTCGGCCGAAAAAAGAAGACGGTGGACCAACCTTCGACATCCGCTAGAGGGCGCTTCATGACAAAGAGCAGACCCAAGAACTTGTTGAGCCTGCGTCTATTTGCATAGTTCTTGCAACAACTGTACCTTCTCGCTCGCTTATAATAGTTATTACAGCAAATCAACGGGTAAATAAACACATTTTGCAAAACACTGTACTGCAGTTGTGATGCTGCTGCGTTTTGCAGAAAATTCCTTTTGTTCGCGCGAAGACGCAATGCTTTCATGCATGGCTCGCTTGCAAGAAATGACGTATCGCTGCACGTTTGCAATGTGGAATATGTGCCTGTAAATAAAAGTTTGAAGATTGCGAAGCATTAGAATGAAACTATTCACTCATTCATTTCCATGCCCGCTTTTTTCCCGGGAGAATCGCGGGATCAGCAGCCCTAGGAGTACTCGAAAAACCTCACGGTCAAAAGCAATATCAGATAGTTCTGTTGGCTCCACACCAATACGGGACCAAGCAAGGTCGAAGATGTAATCACGCCACCTGGTCCTTGGTCGACCTCTGTGCCGCTTACTCTTTGGTGCAGCCAGCAGAACTAGCCTCGCCATTCTTTCCTGGGACATTCTGGTCACATGGTCGAACCATCGCAGCTGAGATCTTCCGATTCGGAGGAGTGGCTCGACATTCAGGGCCTTACGAATTTCACAACTGCGCACTTGGTCGTGAAGTGTCACGCCGCGTACTCTTATCTAAACCCCACCTCTCCCACTTTTACATGAAATACCACTCTCTCTGTCATTACCAAAAATTGAAATAGATGAGGATCGGAACAAAGACCGATTTAAAAACTGACAGCTTTGCGGTGCTTGAAAGCTCCCGTTTTGTGATCACAGATCGATAAAGCTCATGCAGAACTGTGTTTGCTTTAACAATCCGCGTTTCATCTCTTTGTTCCAACTTCTGTCACTCGTGAATACCACCCAAAGTGCTTGAACTGAACTACCTGCTGCACTGTATTGCCATTAACTTGAAGAGCGCACAGACTTGCTTTTTTGAGAAACATAATACCTCAATGGTTTTAGTGCTGCTTTTCTTTCCCGCTTGGAGGCATGCAGCTGAAAATCGATCAAGTGGATGTCGTAGACCCTGTGGAGAGGATACAAGCTGTACCAAATCGTCTGCAAAAGCAAACGGTTGATCCTGCAGCTTACAACAATGACACCCTCGTCGACTCGGCTGTGGCTGACTTTCCAATTCATATAGACCAGGGTCTCCAACTTTTTTGCCAGAGGGCAACGCAAGCTACTTCACAACAGTTCGAGGGCCGAACATCTTTCTTTGCGTGATTGTTTCGCATATGTTACATTCTGCCATATTAACGAAATGTTTTGTAAATACATTATGTTTTCATTATTGACAAAATGCCTTTGCGGGCGGGATGGAATGGCTTTGCGGGCCGGATTTGACCCGCGGGCCGCAGTTTGGAGAACTCTGTTATAGACTATGAAGAAGAGTGGTGACAGCAAACACCTTCACCTGAGTCCAACATCCTCGGTGACTCCGTCGACACGGACACAAACTTCTGAGCAGGAATACAGTGACTTGACAGTCAGTAACAGACGGCCGTCAACACCGTACGCCCGCAACACTAATCAAAGCTTTTCACAAGGAACCAGGCCATATATTTTCTCCAGGTCCCCAAAATGTAAGTCTTTGGAATACTTCCAAGATTTTTCGAAAATTTACTGGAGAGTGAAAATTTGGTCTGGGGTGTGCTACCGCCAGGACGGAAACCATAGTGGTTATGCTCCGACTTTGGTTCAATTATTTCGTGGCATCTCTTTTCAAAGCACTTGGCATACACTTTGCAAGGGAGGCCAAGGGGAGAGATACCCTAGCAGTTGGTAAATTCACTACTGTCTCTCTTCGTGTGTATGGGTATAATTACCCCAGTTTGCCAATCTTTTCGTGCCCTTCCACAACAACAACAGCATTTGGTACACAAGAGTAGCCAAAGAACTCCTTGATTCCTTTGAGCATCTCATGTCGTATTTCATCAGCCTTCAATACTAAGAAGACTTCGGTTGCAGTCAGGGGGGGGGCCGATCTCCCCTCCTAAAACCTACGAAAGTAGCTTTACTCATCATGATTTTGTACAACTCGGAAAAAATCATTCGCTATTCAAGGCCATTTTATCGTCCATTGTTTTGTCACAGGAGTGTTGAGAAGTATACTTAATCTCTCTTACAGCAGTGAACCCGTAATGAGTCTTGCCTACCAAATATTTCTGAAATCGTCCTTTAACCTTACAGGCTGGATCCGCCCCCGGTTGCAGTCATGGCAGTGACAGCTGGGAAAACTTCGTCTGCATCGATGGTATTTTCTTCCCTCAAGGCTCAAGTGTACCTCTTGGATGTCCGAAGAATTATTGTTGACTGGATTCTAATGATCTTTGAAATACTTTTCCCATAAGACACCACTCACTTACCATAAGACCAGTAAGGCACCAACTTGGTCATTTATGGATCTAGCAATTATGAATATTTTCGGTGGAGACGCCGTTTTTTTGCCAGAATACCATGTTGGCTTGCCAGTAATTGAAATCTAGCTTATGCCCGAAATTCTCCCAAGATTGCATTTTGAACTTTCGCACCTCAGCGAACCGCGAATGTAAAGAAGAGTCGGCTTTGTTGTTAAGCCATGCCTTGTAGGCTACTTTCTTTGCTCGAATAGCCTCTTTCACCTCTTAGTTCCACCAGGAGTTTACTTTTTCCCATTATTCGATTATTCGCCACTATCCAAGTCGTTTGTGTCCGCACACCCGAGCAGCAAATGAAGCTGCAGCTGCTTTGAACAGTTGTTACTCAACCTCCGCGTCCGCTGTGCATTTCGGATGGCTCGCTGCACAAGGGCGATACGCTCTGGGCAAAGGTCTTTCTTACATCTTTGTCCGCCAGGGCTTACAACTTTATTAGGTAGGACCTCCTGGTGCAGCACGTTCGTGTATATCCTGTTGTTTTTAGAGGACGTAACTTACAGACCACTAGATGGTGATCGATCCACAGTTCTTCAACCCTTTTGATACGAACGTCCAACATTGAATATAATCAATATGTGACCGCTGACCGAACGAATCTCTGAACCAGATGTACTTGTGCACATCTGTGTTCTGGAAGAAAGTGTTCATGATGCATAATGCGTTGATACAGCACGGTTGCAGAATGTTCAGTTCAGTCTGTTTCTGCAACCCGACCAAGCACAGAATACTTTATCAAGAATGCAGGGACAGGAAGCGACGGCCGTAGCTGTCGTTAAGTTAAGTCACTGCCCACCCGCAGAAAGAGTCTTCTGTTGTCATTTACGACAACATCCTCGTGTTGACCAATCACACCCTTACGTATCCCTGCAGCATTCCCAACGTGTGCATTAATGTCATCCAAGATGATGGTCGATTCATCAGGTTTAAGCCTTCTCACGGCATCCCTAATTTTTCCACGAATTCCGGGTACAGTGCACTTGAGTTTTGGGAGTATACCTGTATCAAGCACAGGGAGTGGTCCAACAATTTCAACCTTAACACGTATACGCTCTTCCTCCTAGTTGGATCCATTCATCAACACAACTTGCCAGCTGAGGCTTACAAGTATCCCCACCCTAGCCTGGGCAAACTTTGCTGGCTCAACGCCGGAGTAGAAGAGTTTCCACCCATCGTCCAGCTCAACAGCGTTAGAGCCACAACGCCAAGTCGAAGATATGCCAACAACATCCAGGGAATATCGTTTAGCTTACTCAACCACTCCATGCTCTTTCACTGTGATTAAAATCATTTTCGTTTCCAATCACTAGCTTATGGAAAAATTGCCGTTAAGCGTGGATTTCAAGTCTCCCAGAGTGCTGTCACCCCCCTAGACGTGTAGCGGGCGCAACGTTGGGCCTCCACTTGTGGATAGGTGGTCGGGGATACTGTCGCGAATCTTTCGAACTGGACCCTCTACCTAAAGTCCCAGCACTTGGTCACGCGGGCGACGACCGACGCGCCATGGTTGTGGTTAATTGTGCACATTTCGTGTTAGTGACTGTCCCAATTACACCGTTCGACACACCAGTTGCGCCATTTACACAACAACTGTTGCTATATCAGAGGTAAAGCGGGACGGTGTTGTAGCGGGAGCAATTGTGTTAGAGAGGCTTTACATTGCATCTACTGCAAGGGCAATCATAAGGCAGTTACTACACCTGAAAAGGAGGGGCCATGGATTGCACTATCACTTTTCTCAACGGCACAAGGTGGACGATTTTTTCGGCCCCTTTTCTGTCATAAACCCCCTAACATGAAAGAGCTTTATATGTTTAATGAACAAGGTTTATTCAAAAAATTGATTGAGAAGCATGACGTTTGTGGATTTTACAAACGCTTTAGTAAGTTATTAAGCTTTTTTCATCAAAATTATAGTGGAGAATTTGAGGGTATAAGAAGGTTGTGTAAAGAATAAGATACTTGTGATCGTCCATCGTCCATATCCTTTGGCTCTACACAAACAACCTTCCGGTTTTAACTTCATGTATCGTGTCCAGTCTGTACTGCTCCTGGTGCTATTTTGAGGAATTCTGCCTCGCTGTGCAGTCTTGTTCAACTGCGTTTGACAATATTTAAACAAGCAAAACACCTTTGTTATTGATGTGAATGCCATTTGTATGCCTGAGAAGATATGCGTATGAAAAGTAAAATTTCCAGTTTTTACTCACACGGCTAAAACCAAAGTTCGCTTGAAGAAAAATCTGTTACTAGATCACATACGGATAACAAAATTCATGGAAGACTTTNTGTTTTAGAACTTTCTGATATAATACAAAACTACTTGAGTGATGTTGAAATGTATCGAATTGATTTCACCCTGCGGTTCACTCATTGTTAAACCAGTATCTTGAAAATTTCTTGAGTAGCTGTGCACGTTACCTCACCTTGTTGATAGTTTTGGGCGAATATTTCCATTTCTCCTGGCTCTGTACCCCGACTAAACTACAGGTCTTTGCTGTAAAAAAGTACCTTAAAAGTATTGTTCGTCGCCCGTGCCATGGTTTTTCTAAGGCATCCATGCAACCAGAACAGTCGTCAGAAAGTCGTCAATAGGGGGGGCTTTACGTTTGTGCGGGGGGGCTTTACGTTCGTGCA
>JGI24159J19872_10003517_pt1 | contig 19547 bp, 11 predicted proteins | sample Ectturendosymbi4_FD_19872 | JGI IMG/M metagenome (IMG submission 19872) | reverse complement strand
GGCAAAAAGCTAATATCTTATAAAGGAGCGGTGATATGGAGAGAAATCAATGCGGAATATAAAAATCTACCTTTTCACCACTTTAAAAAACTATGTGCAATTATCGGCTATCGCAGTACTAAAGGCTTGGTTTCATTTTCATTTTCAAAAGTGCCTGTCAAATTGCGAAAACTTAATCAACAGAATATTGTTTTGTATATTAAATTGGAGCATCTATTAAATCAATATTGGTGAACGTTTGTCCTTTTTTTTTTGGTGTTCTTGTTTTATGCGTTTCCTTTGTTTTTTGTTATCTTGCGAGCTTCTGGGAGTATCGACTACATAACCTGAGGGTTTTTTCGGTCTCCCAACTGCAAGCTTGGGAATGCTTTCAATTGTTTACAAACGGCGTTTGTTTTTTATTGCATTGCATCCGGTTTTTGCAGTTAACAATAAAAAATAGAAAACAATACTACCTTCCAATCCTTACAGACATCCAACCTGCTGAGCTTCGTCGCAGTAGAGCCACACTGTTTCTAGCGCGCCGTGCTATGGAGCCTAGATATTTGCTCCACTCAGCGCTCACCCGTCCATCAAGTGCAAACGTTGGGCGCCTCATATCGAGACACCCATTTATACCCGACGCACAACATCTCATCAGTTCTTCCGACAACAACAGACGTGCGGCGCAGTGGGCGGATAACTAATGGAATGCGGAGTGGGAGGACAATCCCACAAGCGTCCGCACTTTCATCCCCGACACCGGCACCCACTCCCCCGGAATGAACCTCCCAAGAAGAGCCTGGGTCCGGCTTAACCGCCTCAGTACCGCTTTTTGGTCGTTTCCGCTCCTGCTTGCACAAAGGGGTATGGCCTCCTCTGCGGCCTGCGAGTGTGGTCGAGAAGAACAAACCGTCGATCATGTTGTCCTCCAATGTCTAATCCATCGACCTCCCCAGGGGCTGCACGGCCTGACGGTTCTCGACGATGAGACAACCGAATGGCTGCTAAGCACCTGCCCCGAGATTTGGTGCGGCCAAGTAGTGGTTTGAACAACTAGTTCAAAAGAAGAAGAAGATTCCAAAATACAAGGCAACAATTCGCCAAAAAAGTTTTTAAAAAATTTTACGGTTGAAATGCAGTTTGTTTTGGAGAGCTGTGCTTAATTGCAAAGATTTCAAGCTCTCTGCTTTAAATGCAGTTAGTCGTTATTTTATTTTCCCATATACACATTTTGGGAACTCCATTTAGGAAAACTTTAACAGCGTAGAATATTTTCTAAAAATGGTTGCTATGGATAGTAGTTAATTTATTTTAGGGGTTAACGTTGGGAATATAACCACTACCGGATCACTTTGTATTTCTGTTGCATTGCTTTTTTGAGCTTCGTACAGAATAAAAACGCTGCATCGTCATTTTTGTGTTGGAACAACTGATTCCATGTCCTTAGGCAAATTTTAAGCTAATGTAAATGTTTGAAAATGATCATTCATTCCCATCATCACGATTTTCATATATTCGGGACTGATACTCCAATCAAACAAGTTCAAATACGAAGTTTAATGCTCGCAGAAGGAAGCAACGTTAAGTTATCTCTATCAACGTTTACGAACATGCCTTTTGTGTTTCTAGCACTTTGTTCGTGGTGGAACAGAAACTACTTTAAAATAGTGTTTCACCTTTGCACCGATTTTTGTTGATGATTCGATGAAAATATCTTTTGCAGGATCTCAGAATGGTGGGAAATAATTATCAATGTTATATGTACTCAAACCCTTCTTATGTCAACACATGTTTCTCCATCATTGCCGCTTGGGCAATTGGACAAGGGGTAAGATCAAACTAATCCTAAGCCATAAAAGACGGATATAAGTTACTGCTTAACCAGATTTTACAGCAAGCGGTATGATCACACCAATACTTTCTGCACAAGCATAAATACGATCACTATTGAAGTTTGTTGAAGTAAATTAATCGCCTACAGATATGATTTCCTGAACTTTTAGGATGTTTCGAAGCACCAAGAGAGTAAAGATGATTGAAATTTATGTTTGCAGAAGGCATGCTTGGAATAACATGAACTTTGTTATAATGCAACATGAAGACATATACCTTTAATTTTGGCGCATTGTTAATCTATTTTCTTTTCAAATGTTTGCAATGTTTACTGAAACTTTTGAGAACTGTTTTGCAAAATGTTTACTATACAAATCAAGTGATATGCCAGTCAAACTTTTTTCTATTAAATTCATCTTGTTTGTGAACGTTGCAATAGGAAATAAACCATTTGGGTTTGGAGTACTGATAAATCTTTTTTTTTTCAAAATTGTATTTGTTACAAATGAACCCAACATTAAACAGCTTTGTTTCTTGATTGCTTTCACTGATTTGACCAAGAAAACAGATTGGAAACTCGAATATAAGACTAAAAATCACATTACTGAAAGTTTGTTTGATCAAAATGCATCAGGCAATTTTTGCTGTAGGCCTAATACTGTACTTGCAAAATGGTGTGCAAGTTATGCAAGTAAGTCTGTGAATGATCAGGGCTCGAAAAATATGTGGCTTCTTGAATTTCTTCAAAAAAAACACAAAATAACATTTATATTAACGTCGACATTTCTTTTCTTCTTGTGAATGCTTGCTTTATATAAATAAGCAAACTTTATACGTAAGCTGTATATGTATATGCATAGGCATTCGTGTTACCATCAAAAGTTGGCTTTCCATATGGAACTCTCGACTCTCCACGATATGTTATATTGGAAACTCATTATGACAATCCAAACCACAAAGGTAAATGTTATATTTAGTTGAAATTTGTTGGCAGTTCAGTTTCGTTTGTATAAAGCTTTTGAACTCCTTTCCAAGTGGTCCACAGGCGTCTATCTCCGCTTTTGCGCCCTGGGCCATGCGGCTGGTTTCGCACTAGTTGAAAATCAAAGGAAGCATCACGCTTGAACCATTCCTTTTCACCAATCCTTAACGGTAACTTCGAAAGTTATCGAACCAAACCAGCTTTGTTTGAATGTTTTCAATCACCTGAACCACCTGACCAGTCATCAAAATGCAGCTAGCGGTGGACGCCGGCGCTGTTATTCGTGCTGTGTGGGAAGAGCTATCCTTCCGATTCAAGCAAAGGAAGTGTGCCCATTGCCTGGAGATGATAACATGACGTTTTGAACAAATGAAACTTGTAATTGGCTTCTCCTTGATAAATCGTAGTGGATAGATTTGACTGATGCTAGATACTGTAGCTTTATGTTTAAAGATATTTGCATTAATAGGTTATTGTCTTCAATTTCTGCAGGCACGCAACTATGGGGGGGGCAATCGATCAATTGTTCCCCACCGAAATTTTCAGAAACTTTTATAGCAGTTAGGTTCAAAACCAAGTTACAATTATTTTTCCCCACGTGAAACTATCAGCTGGGTGCGGCTTTGAATCCCTGTCATTTTTTTTCTGTTTCGATGAAGAGAAAACAGTTCATATTTTTTCCAGGAACATTAGCGCCAAACTCGAATCTTCTTGATCGGTACAAGTTCTTTATTCACATTGACATCATGTGTGAAAGTAACCTAAGTGAAGTAAATAGTGCTTTATTCTAGGCCTATGCTATGTAGGCTAAAGTTGTCTGCAACTGGGCATGCTGATATGTACCTGTCCCACTTGCATCTGCTAATGCCCAGTGACAGCGTGCACCAAAATGTTTGATTCATGCTTAGGGTCTGCACTCTACTTCTCGCCAATCCCATAGTCTTCATGTTTTTCTGACCTAAGTAACAGGCAGTCGTGATTTTGTGCGAAAGTATGCATCACAAATATTTCGGTTAAGTGCACAGGGGCGGGTACGCGGGGCTGTTGGGGGCAACATATGCCCCAAAAAACACTTATTGAGCCCCATTAACGGGGCCCGGTGCCCCTTTTTAATTGCGCCCCATTTGGCGGTAGTTATTGATGCTTGCACCTTACATAACTTCAAAATCAAACACAAAAGAACAGAACAACAATTTATTTGCCATTACGCCTGATTTAATGGGAAGAACACAACTGTTTATTCGGAAACTAGTACTTTAATTATAGGCTTTGTTGAAGACAACGCACATTGCAAAGCAGTTTCACATTCCAGTTTGTTACGAGATTTTGTTTTGCACGCTTTGTTTTTGTTATGTCGTTAATAATCAAATGATAATAAATCGATTAAATATTTTTTCAACATTATATCCTTTGCCATACTCGCCCTCCATTTCGAACATTTGCTGCCTCCCAGTTTTAGATTTCAGGTTCTAAACTAAGCAGAACACTAAACAATGCTTTACACTCTGTTGAACAGAATTTACGAGCGGACTTTCACCCAGTCTCTATTATCGAATAGTGTCAAAAATGTTACAGTATATTTGCCTGTTACTACTAAGGTTCCATTATTTTTCCTGCGTGAAAATTGCCCCTCTTTACCCAGGTAATCACATAGGCAATCGCTTTCGCTGCCACAGCATGGTTGTCGGTTTGTGCTGGGCTGTGCGCAGTTGGTCTGTTTTTATTACAAATTTATTTTCTAATGCCTGATGACAGCATTGGAGAAAAGGCAATAGTGAAAATAGGAATACGATGTGGAAAAGTCATATCTCACTCAAGATTCTAGCAAACTCATAGGCAGCTTCTGCAGGTAAATGGTCATATACTGGACAGATTTTGCAGAGATAAGCGTTGCCTTACTCAGATCGTGCTACTGAGCATTTAAACAAGGAACTGTTGAACGTAGCCAATCTCCTTCCCAAACTGATGAACTACAGTATCTGATTTGGTATTACGATTACTGGGAAAAGTTTGCTTAACTGTGTTATCAGCGCTGAGTTTTCAATGCATATCACGAAATAGCACAAGTCTTTCTGTTCTGCTTAACATTTACGTTGCGATATATAGTTTGCCTAAGATAACGACATGATATATGTGGTTTGTAAAGTCCGCAGCCAATATCCAGCTTGTTTGTTATTTAGCTCCCTCAAATGACAACAGAAAAACAGTACATCGATAAACAGTTAAAATATTTAGGTTGGCGACGTTTCTGGAGGTGTTATAGACACAAATCTGAGAAAAATGCTTTTAGCCAGACACATCACAAGGAAAAAGGTTTGGATGATGTAATTAATGCAAACTGATAGAGATTGGACTGTCGGTTTCACGCTTCTGAGCAGCGTCACAGCATTTTTCAAAACCTGGCTAGCGGGATGAATGTTTATTTCTTCACATCAGGAGTCCACTGTCCGAGCAGGTTAGCATTATTATCAAATTGAATTAGAATTCTAGTGTTATAGGCTGGGTTAAATGTATTTTAGGGTATCATATTTTAGGACAAATTTGAGTCCATCATGCGATTGGGAAATTGGTTGTAATGATAGCCAGCACAGCTACCTGAAATGAGAGTAGTGTCATAGCAAATGCTTTTTGTCATTTGTTTTGTTTTCGAAATGTCGCATCAGAAATAAACATGATTTCCACGTAAATGCAAATGAACAATCGTTTGTCTGGAAACATGATAGTTATTTACCTCTTTACTCGAATCCTACCGTTGGACTTTAGTTGTCACTTGTGAGTGTAAAACGAATCGCTCTACTTCCAACCAGGTCGGGAATAAGTTTCAGATATTGATTTTTCTGATCTCGGTTCGAATAGCCAAAATAGTGGCAAACGCTAGCGTGCAGCATGATTTACGTTTGGCAATATCTTTTAGATACTTTTTATCGATGTAGGAGATTGTTTGAGACACCAAAATTGTTCTTATTTACTGTGCAGCTTGCGAAAACCGCTTTTTTAACCCGTTTCAAAAGCTTTGTGAATTAATGATGCAAGGCGCTATTAAACTGGAGTGATTTCCGGAAATATCACGTAGTTCAACTAACAAAGATAAAGTTTCCTGGCCTACAAAAAGGAGCCAATTTTTTGTGTTACCTATACGTTTTCATAGAAAAAATCTTTTGGCGAAACCCATATGACTGCCCCTCCCAAAATACCTGGATTCTGCCACTGTAAGTACATAAATGGCTTTGTTTCAGTAACAGAGAAGTAGTCCTTTGACTTATTGCGTTGCATTCATTCACGCTTGTTAAAGTTAGTGAATGATAGGATTTTATACAGAGCTTCGTTGTAAGCCCGCCTTCAGACGAATACAGTGCATGCATATACATTCACAGAGTTTCATTTCTATTCTTACTCACTGTTTCTCCAGCTATAGGCTGTGTAGTGCTTCAAAGACCGGAGGAAAGCACCCTTTTCCTGTGTGGTAGAATTCTGTAATACGATACCATTTCTTATAACTGACCGGTAAACGTAAACGCTGGGGCGCGTAAATGGGATTCTGTATGAAGACGCCTGAACATATATGGTCGTAGCAGCAAGCAGCAATAATATTCCACATTCGATCAGGTTCGCTTTACCGGTGCAATGCTGCTGTTGGCCCGCAACGAAGATAGGTGAAAACTCTTAGATATGTAGCATATACGTTTCAAAACTCCAATTCCTGACTTTGATATGCAAATACTGCTACAGTAACTCCACAGCCCGTGCAACTGCATTAACATATAAATCTAACGAAAATTAATTGATGATATTTATATTGACTTGAGCTTACCTGTTTTTCAGATATTCGGGATACCTCTGGACTTCGCTTCATTTATACGTCAGAGTTAAGAGAACATGATGCCGGCATATTGGACATCGGACACATTGTAACAGGCTTTGAACACATTATTCCGCCTGGATCTGAATCATTTTCATCCTACGGAGAGTGTGATGCAAAGTGTTTAGCAGCGGTAAGCTTGCATCAAGCGTCCCATGAAAAAAATCAGAAAATAAGAATTATCGCAAACTTTAAATTTTACTGTCTTTGTGGAAAGTGTTTTATTTGCTTCAAGTAATGCAAAACTAGGTAGCAGTTAACGGTCAAAGGCTGTTTCAGAAAAATAACAAATACATAAAATCTATGGAATGCCACACTTCTCCCTAAACATTTGTTCTGTAATTCGTGGACTGCAAATGACCTCAAATTTCACTAAACCGATTGTGATAGAGAAGCTGCAACGTGGCACTTTAACCATCAGCACAAACGCATAAAACACTGCTAGTGCATAGAGACAAGGCATTGCATTTCACGATACCAGCATTAGCTCGTCGAAGGAGTGGCAAACGAGTCGAATTACGGTTTTTCAAGCTTGTTAGTGATGGAAAGAATGTTTACACTCTGATCCACTTTTGGTAAATACAATATTATAAGGATTAGGTTTTTTCAATTGAAAGTGTTTCGGAGATCAGAGTAAAACATGAAATGCAAGGTGGTGGCTTACACGAACTTAATGAAGACATTTGGATGTTTACACACAATATAGAAACTTTCGAGTTGGTTCGCTCGTATTTTTTTAACTAAAGATGCAGGGTTGTAAGAATTAATTTCAATGAGGTTATTTAGAAATCCGTAACATATTCAGTCTTTTCAAATTGTTTTGATCGTTTTTTGTTACTCATTGCAAAATACAGCCCAGCAATCGTGAAAGCAGACTCATGAATTTTAGTTACATTGCAATCACAGGAGACCCGTTTGTAGACCTCTGATCTGTCGCATCAAAATTTATATATGTCGTTTCAAGGTAGAATTTTATTTAACTGCGGAGATAATAAAATATTTTCAAACATATAAAATATGTGTAGAAACACATGTTCAAACATAAAAAGTTGCAGAACAAACAACTATGCCACATGATCAATGTGGTTGCTAGGTGAACTAATGTCATATGTACCACTTAATAGAACGTCAGCGTAGGTTATGTTTTGGTGACCGAGACGCTTTATTTTCTTTTCTTACTTCTTCCAAGGTTGATAAAATTATTTTGCAATAATATACTAGTGTGTTTTAAAATTTTCACAAAATAAGATTTATGTTTCAATTTCCACCTTAATGCACTAGGCTTACGCACGAGGTTTGGAGCTATTTTGCAACCTTTCAAATGAATGCAATTCGAGGGTTCTGCAATTTTAGGAAAATTGAAATATATATTAGCTATTATTATCAGGCCTAAACTGCGGTCTAGTGGTGCGATGCCCGACAGGGTTACAGCTGCTCTGGATCAATCAGTCTCTTTTATAGGCAGAGTGAGATCTTTAGCTAAGCAAAGTAATCAGTCTAATTATGGAAAAATAGCAGGCAGGTTGAAATTATTTCTTCACTCCGGCAACACCTTGCAGTGGAACCCGACTCCAATAACCACATCCTTATATGGGGCTCTCTGCGATTGAAAAAGGCGGCCCACTGATGATTTGGCAACTCAATCACTACAATCCTTGGCGATAGTGCTTTCGATTTCTGTCAAAGCTCACACATTCTCTCGTGGAAGTTCTGCTACACACATACACACTTCTATTTACGTCAACGTAAACAAATTTCGTTTCATTGAATTTCTAACGTCATCAAACAAAACAGCCGATTTGCAATGTACTGTAGTACAGCAGTGACCTTGATCACAGCCTACAGTTTTTCAAAGTATGGTGCTGATCAGCCATTCGCTCTTCAGGGCATGGAAAGTGCAAATGTGTCGAAGATCAACATTTTTTCTGTCTTTCCCCATTCACATCTGGCAGGAAAAGCAATGTCTCTACACCATGTAAGGTAAGTGGTTACATTATATTTGGCATGTTTTCAGCAGAGGCTGTTAACAATTTTGCATGCGTTTCTACAGTACATTACAATATTTTGCAAGCTCCTGTTTTCCTTCCTATATCTGTATGCAATTATAAAAACAATGCCCGTTTAATGTTTTGGTTAACCTAATTTCGGTTTGAACCAGGGCCATAGACACGGGAGGCATTTTGGGCAGTTCTCCCCAAATATTTCTTGTGACACCCCAAAGTTTGTTGTCCTCAGAAACGTTTGTTTGCAACATATAAGAAAAACAAAAATTTTGCCCCGGTAAAAATATGCTTTGCACCCTCAAATCTCAGAACTTGGCTGCAGGCCTGACTTGAGCACGAAACCTGTAGTGTTACTTTTCGTTTAAATTTTCATTCAAATGCTTATTTCTGAAAACATTGAAAGCAATGTCGACATAACACCTACAGTGGAAATACGTTCATCTGGCAGAATATGCTTTGCACGTATTGAAAGTATCCATTCAAGGATTACGGTAGTACGAGGCTCGTAAGGCCGTTCACATGCACTACAGTACTTTGTTTATATTTCACTATCAAATGGCACGAGATTGCGCTCTTCGTAATAATTCGGCATTAGTGCTAGAATCGTCAGCACGCCTAACCAAACTTTTGTGAAAATTACAAAAGACGCAAAGTTTTTGCTCTATAACATATTCATGACTTCACCTGCTTATAAATTGTCGTGAATAATAAAGTTTTTAGTATCAAACAACACTTCTTTCCTTGCTGGTTGTCGATCTTTGAAGATGTCAGTTAAGCAACAGACCTTGCACATGTAAGCCTACTGTTGAAAAAGGTTTGTCGTCCACTCTGATTTTTAGCGCAAAATTGCATATACACTAGAAGGACGCTGACGCGCCAATTGACGCGCTGTGGACACATAGGGGTGAATAACTTTGAAGTGGTAAAAAGAGCAGCCATGAAACTTTATGATCTGGTATCCTGTGACTATCAACTTCTTGTGGTTTTCTTCAAAAAATGTAATGTGTGCACTACCTACAATGACGGCATGCGTCAGTTGACGCAGCTGACACGGAAGTGCAAGTACTGGTTGCGGTAAGACCATGCCAAAAGCAAAATCAATTGGTACCCCAGAATCAAAAACGATTTAGCATCCACACCTCTGTACTTTTGTAACTTTTATCGTCAGTATTGTTTCTGTGACGTCAAAGCTTATCTTTTTCACATCTGGGCCACTGCACTAGCGCTACATTTGTCAGAAATGACGATGCTGTCAGAGGAAAATCAAAATCTGCTGCAACATTTTTCACTAAAATATCTATTGGATATTTTATTTCTACTACGGAAAATCAGTCGCAACAAATAATGTATAATGGGATTGGACCGAGGTTGTAAAAAACAGTTACCATATCATCTGTCACACAGGGCCGATTGCAAACTTACAATCTTCTGCCATTTCACCCTTGGCGTTCATCGTATTCAACCAGTTTCTGGCAGACCGCTCTGCATTGCTCGGAATACTTCATGTTAAGCCTATGTTGCGAAATATAAGAAAATGCGCTGTTGAGGCGGGTGCAAAACAAATCGGTGACCAAACCTGAGATGCGGCTCTTTTTGAACTGAAAAAATTCACAAGTTTGGGGTTGCTTGCGGCGTGATAGGAGGACGCAACTTCCGTGTAAAAATTTCATGGAGTAAGTCACGCCGATGTGCAATGTTCTCACATGCTATGCCTAGTAACATCAGATTTTTAGAACTTATGATATATTTCGGCTTTGATCTTAAGACAGATAGTCATAGATATCTCATCGAAAACTTCCAAAAAGTATTTTTCCTCAGCAAGTAGAAAAGTACTGTGGAAGAGCAGTTGCTGCCATGCTAGGCATGATTCATCCAGTACACGGGTAATAAATCAGACAAGCTTGAGGGCAGTTGACGCCGAAAACACACAGTTCGACGGGCTTTCCATGCAGAAAAAGATGACATGCAGAGTTCAGACGTGAGAGTGCCTAGTGATGTTGTTCTGAAGCTAAAGGCTAGACTTTCCAGAAGGTTTTAATGTCACTTGTGATAATTATTTCACCTCACTTGACCTGGCACTGTGAGTTGCTGAAAAGAAGCGCAGTCTCGTTAGAACAATGCCACAAAACAGGAAATTCCAGAAGTCCAAAAAGAAAAACGATCTTTACAAAACAGAAGTGTTTCGGTTCGATAGTGAAATGCCAATCACGCTTACACCACATCAGTGCAAATAAAAGAAAAGCGTATCTATTTTGAGTAGCCTGCATCTAGATGTTCAATTTCAAGCGATGAAAATCCGAAAAAGAAACCCGACTTAGTACTGTAATACAATGACACAGTGGGAGGTCACCGCTATGATCAAACGACTTGACTGTACTCCATGACAGTAGGAACTAAAGGCGGCATGTGCAAGTCTTTTATGATGCTTGATTATGGTTTTTATCAACAGTTTGGCAATTTACAAGTTCGTCTGCCATACTAACGTAAGCTAGATTACCAAACTTACTGGAAAAGTAATCAACCGTTTTTGACGGCAGGTGTGGTGTTGGAGTTTCAGAGGTAGATAAGAAATGCACAAAATGACAAAGGAACTGGCAGCAACAACCGTGTCGGATAAGCATCCAGCAGAAGAATTTTTCGGCCTCTGAAACTCCAACACCACACCTGCCGTCAAACAACGGTTCACGTTCTCTACTCCAAAGTGTACTATTGACACTTTTCAAAGTCATGAGAATCGCGTGTAAGGCACCGGTGCATACAAAATGTGCAAATCGTGAAATTCATCACTGCATGCACAGCGTATTCTGCATTAGTTATTCAAAAATGCCGGTTATTGAATGTAGGTTTTTTATATTTCCAAATAAAAAAAATCAGTAGAAAGTAATTTGCAAAAGAACAAGAATTTCCTTAACAAAATGTTTTATATTTCTGCAATTTGAAAAGAATTGCGTCATTTGACGCGTTTCGTCCTTCAATGGAATGCAAAAACAGCCATGATTCTGGTGTTGACTTTATGCGTGAAGAATATTCGGGATATATTTTCTAACAATAACGACCAATTTANGCCAAAAAATTGTCACTCACTTGAAGTATATATTTCGTTGGTTTCTAGTTGTCCAAAAATCAAAAAAATGGTTGGTAATTTAATAATATTTGGTAACCTGAAAGCTACAAAAGTTCCTGTGTCATCTCTCTTTTCCAGTAATTTTGGTAATCTGAGACTACACTATAATATTTCACTGGACTGCAGCAATAAAATGGATAGTTTTTGCGTCTCTAGCGACAATAAACACCAACAAGTGGGAAATATTTTAAGCCAGCACTGGCGTAATTCTAGAAGACTTCGACAACCGATTTGGGTCGATGACTCACTGTTGATGAAAATGCTGTGAAAAAACTCGTTAGGCCAAATTAGGGTTTGTCTTTTTTATGATGATGATTGGACGTAATTTTGCGCAAAACTGCACATTGCATTGCAGTTTTCTTTAATGGAAACTGTGAATAAGCAATTAGTTTAATGCTTGGCTAGAAATATGAAATTCTAATTGCATGACGTTAAATTACCATGATTGCTACCACTGTTTGAAATATATATATTTTTTTCGAATTAAACTTCATCTTATTCAATCAGCAATATCCTGGAAATTAGAGTGCTGTTCTACAAATTTATCACGATCATTTCATTTATTGCCGCAGTTTTATTTTTGGCAACGCAGAAACGGAACTGAGCTCCGCCCTATCTTCAAAGATGACAATTACGACTTCAACTACCAAGAAGGAAGAGTCCTTCTTCACGAGAGAGTAGTTGAAAAAGGAGATGTGCTTTTTACAAAATGTGATTATAGAACCGTGAACAAGAAGACAGTAACTTTGGTAATTTACAAGTCTGAAGTGTTTGATATAGCAACTATCATCACGTCACCTTACAATTTGAACGTTCACACTATTGTGACAAATCTCAAAGGGGTACCATTTGAAGACTTTGCAAATCTAAGAAAACTTTGCTAGGCACTTTGATGTTTTGTGCTGTTGCGATTGGAAAGCCAGAGCGGCATGTGCGCAAAGCTTGACACTGTGGCAGAAAGCAACAACAGAGATCACCCGACGAGATCACTCTGTTATTGCTTGTTTGCACCACGTATATATGGGTGTTGTCCTTCGCGCACATCTCGTTCGTGATGAATAGCACTTTTAACGCAACGCCAACTTAGAGATTGCAACAGTGTCAGCTGCTGAACTGTGCTTTTGAGATCTACCGTGTTGTGTTACAAAACATTTGCAAAGTTTAAACACGTTTTTTATGCCTATCGTTATGTATTTCCAGACAATCAGACATGTTTTATTTGAATTGAGGTTAAATCGCATCGTGACATCATTTGAGACGAGGACGAAACACAGGAAGCTCACTAAGCGCAACTTGCCGCACAGTGGAAGTTCTCCACGGTAGATTACATGTTTAGGGGAATGCGATTATAAAAGTAAATAAACTTCCACTGTTTTAGTTTCTATTTCAAGCTCGAAGGGCACAAAATGCTTTTTTAGTTGTGCTGAAAAGTTACAAAGGAGTTACTCGGTGCAGCACGTGGAAATTGTTACAGCGCGCGTACGCAGTACCGAAAAAGGAAACACTGAAAACATGCTTCAACGACGCAAGTAGTTTGTCATCATACATAAGTATTACTGCACGGGAAAAACTAAAAAGTCGTAATAAGGATTAGAGGATTGAAGTGGCCGACTGGATGTGACAAGTTGCACGCGTTTGTCCAGCGATGCACATCGTTGGACATATGAATGAAAATTGTTTCGAATCAAAGTATCAACAGTTTTGATCAAGTTTGTAACCTGATGTTCTAGAGCGCAATATTTTACATAGGATTTTGTGTTCTTGTTACGCCGTTGGCAGTCAAACAATTGCATGCAATAAATCCGGAGCCGAGGATTTTTGCTGAAGTTAAGCACTGAGCGAAGGTTCCTTTCCGCCTGTACCAGCACAGTACAATGACTTCTTTCTAGCAGTGTAACACTTTGGGTACTATTATGCATGAATCTGATCGCAAATACAGTTTTAACTAAACAACTCTGTTATCCAGAGAGTGAAGCCCTTTTAAGACAAATTGCACAACGCGAAGTATAAGAGTTAACCTAGTTTGTTGCTTCGTCATTTTCCTACAATTGACTTTGCCTAATTTTTTCTAGTTTTCACAGTTTGGCTAGATCAGGGGGCACAACCTGCGTCCATATGGCCGCATGTATCCTTCGACAAAAATTTTTGCGGCCGTGCACATGATTATGTAATTGAAGTATGGACATTATGGTGGCGGTGGATTATTAAAAACTCTTTGTCTGCTGTATGAGTATACAGTACTTAGTTGAAAGAAGGCCAAACGAACGTGTGGAAGCAGGTTAGGCTCAGTTTGTATAAGCAGAACAGAATCAATGCAAAATATAAAATATTTTGAACTCACTGATGGCCGTAATTCCTAAAAGCAAACGCAATGCGGCCGGCAATAGCAAAAAGGTTGTGCAACCCTGGGCTAGATATAAACTCGCTGTTTGACACCTCTGTATTACCGTTTGGTTTGCTTTGCTGTGTTTTCATCTTTGTTCTGCTGTGTGTTTTTGCTGTGCTCTGTTTGCGCTTGTTTGCTGTTCAGCTTTGTTTTTTTGCTGTGTATTTGTTTTGCTGTGTTTCATCTCTGTTTTGCTGTGTTTCAAGATATATTTGTGTTGCTATGTTTCAGACGTATTTAGATAGATTTCACAAAGCTGATGAATCGCATTAATCTTAAGCAAAACTAAGCAGTGAATTTCTACCAAGAGACACGTGATACCGAATGTCATATCAACGAGATTTGAAGCATTTTTTAACAAAACAAAACGTCAAAGCTTTAGGCTTCCTTCANCAAAGACNTGTTTTTAATAGGTCAAAGCTCTCAACTTAAACGTTGTTTNTCCTAACATTGACATCACTTCTGCTTGGCACNACGTAGTTCCAAACGTTTCGAAGTCATTTCACCGTTTTGAGTGTTTTCTGCATATTTGCACGTTGAAGTTGTACAATTTACTTATTTCCAACTATCTTCGTAGCAATACTTTTAGACGAATGCTTAGAAACGCATCCTTTGAAAGTTTAAAAGAATGCTTTTTTGCCGATGTCAATTTATTTAAAATGCATTAAAGGAAATTTCAAGATGTCAAGGCAGTTTTCGAAACGTTTGGAAAACCTTTTAGTGATGGAATTATTTAACACAGGGTGGACTGTCGACGCAAAAAGAAATGTGCATCAATTTCTTTTGTTATTACCCGAGAATTCCAATGACCACATGCGCAAGCTCACCAATAAATGCTCCTAAACTTTTGTCTTCTCTACTTGGAGTCACTGGAACACGGTGATTTTGTGTGATGAAAAGAATTGCTTACAACACAGTTCTTTGTGTAAAATGTAAATTTTTTGTGTCCAGGAGAATCAACCCGGAGAAGAGTTACAATTATGCTTCACTTGAAGATTACCAGATCACATCTCCCGAAAATCTGGCAAATAAGACATTGACAGAAGCCAGTGCTGAAGTAAGTGTCCATTTGAAATATAGAGAAAAATAAAACTGACATAACGTAGGCCTAACCAGATCTTGTAATGTTGTTTTATAGTTTTAAATATGTAGGTGTGCTATACCTCTGTGCTATTGAAAAATAATAGATCTTTTTTTCTAGATTTCTTGGAGCAAAGTCATTAGAGCTGACTTAAGTGAAAAATTCCGGGACTCAAGGTTAAGATCAATATGCATAGGTATTGGACTTAATTATAAGGTACGTTGGCTGAAGTAACTCAAACCTTCGCGGTATACAAAACGCCAGTTTATAGTAGAGTTAGTTCAAAAATTCTGCTTACAGTGCCATTGAATAACAATGTGAGTTTTACATTAAAATTTTGATTATTGTAGGAAGAACCGTTTTGAAAATGAAAACGCATAAAGAGATTAGATGCATAAGTCTTCCTTTACGGTTGCAGTGATTTCTCATGAAGAACGCACATGTTTGAGAACAGCACACAAAGTGTGTCTAGCGGGCACATTTCACATTGCGAAGCTTTCGTTTTGTTGTTGTATACGTCCCGCCAATAACTGGGATTACAATTCTGTGTCGAAGCGATGGCGGTTTCTTGCCACTTGATGGTAAAATGTGCACGTAAATATCATTCTACACAAGGCATTTCTCTTAGAGTTTGAAGCAGAAACACTCTTTTGGGACGGCTTTCGTGTTGATTTTCGCTCTCAGTCAGATCATCAAAATTTAATGGGAAATGCCTTAAACAGGTTTGCAATTAACTGCTGGGGGTCGCCTTCACATGATTCAAGGCGACCCGCGGTCGCCTTCACATGATTCAATCTAAACCTTCTTTGAAAAAGGTTGGACAGCTCAGATTAAAGCAAAAGGTTGTCGCCTCATCAGCAGTGGCTTTTCACAGTTGATTTAGCTTTGTTTTTTTTCAGATTATGTCCACCAAATCTCCAACTCTTATTTCTAAACCTTATGTCGAGGCTCAGCCAGTATGCATCAATCAAACTTCCTCGATCTATGTTACTGAAGCTGAAGCTGATGGTTGTCTTCAGAATGTTTAACTTCCAGCGGCGTTGGTCCCTAACTTCGACGAACACGCCTTTTGTAAAATTTATGTTGCCCGTTTTAAGTCAGAAAAAGTAGTGTGTATGTATTTTCACCAAAGCAAGTAAAAATAAAAAGATTCTCTCTCATGGCAGCAACACTTCGCATTTGTATAACTTTACATGATGTAACCAAAGTTCAAAAACAACGTTTGTTAGTCTTAGCCTTTGGTAAATCATTTTTTCTTACCATCCAGTGCAGTAAAGGATAGTTACTGGTAGAAAGATCAGACAAAAGTTTAAGCTACAGTTAAGGTAGATTTAAGCTGTCATAGAGCAATGTTAGATATTGCTTTTTTCTAGAAGTGCACTTAAAATTTTAAGCCATACAAAGTTTTCGTTTCAGAAATCAAAACGTTTAGTGGTTTGGAGGCCTCCTGCACTAACAAAAATATGACTTAAGATAACTAAACTCTTACAATGAAACACTTGAAAATGGAAACTTTCACTGGGTAATTTTTTTTCTCCAAAAATAATGTGACTTATCATTTTTGCATTGTAACGTAACCTGCAGTAAAAATTTCACAACATATTTTTAAATGCAAGAGCGATAAGCACAATTTAACGGTTGAATAAATAACAGACTGAAAACAATTGGTAAGTTGCTGAGATGATTCGAAAGGATCATTAAATATTTCAATAAAGTAATTTGAAAACGTTTTGTTGATGTTGTGCAGCTTTGTATCCTTTCTGGCTGTCGGTGTCTACAACACGCAAACCACCAAGGCATGGGTCAATCATGTAAAGGCACCAGCACGGACAATGGTTCGCGACTGCACAAATGCGCAGTGCCACCACACCATTTGCGCAATTAAATTTCATTCTCGCGTACTTACAACATTCCAAATTTCATGTCGCATATACACTACATCGCCCTTTTGCCGCTTGAAACGCTTCGTTGGTTGTGCGTCTGCATCAGTGGCGTACGCAAAAATTTTCGTGAGGGGGTTAATTCAGTGACATATGGTGGTCATTTGTATTTGGTGTGCGCTCTTTGTGACGTCACAGTTTGACGTCACGTTCACGTTTTCAAATCAACGTTTGGCGAAGTTTGTTGACATAATAGGCATATTCCTCAACACGTACTCCCTTATTTTATGTGTAATTGCACTGATAGCGATCCGAGTTCGAATATCGGAGAAAAAAAGGTCAACGCTACGACACAGCAGTTCATAATTGCAAAAATATCAGACTGCGTGTTGAAACAGGGGTGTGAAACACACGCATCACTGCATCAGAGCAATTTACAACCGCAAAATGAGGCTACACTAATGTCTTGTCGAATATTAGCAGTCGAGCATAGAAAGTGTGGGACTGGACTGTCTGGCACACACCTCGGTTTGAAAGATCAAATCTTGCTAAACTACACAAAAATTGAGAATGCGCATAAAGTAGGTAAGAAAACTTTCAATATTTTTTTATCTATACAAGTGTAGCAAGTTTTTATTTTCCGTTTTCCCTGCTGAGACATTATCAAAGTCCTGAATGCTTCTATTATTAACAACTGCTGTTTTTGAGCTCGTCCAACTGTTCTATCATGCTACATAAATTGGTAATGTAGCCAATGCAGTCAGCGCTTGCCTTGATTAGCCTTAGAAGACAAAATAAAACAATTGTTTCGGATAAAGTGAACTATTGCCGAACACAACCTTTAAACATGCGTAGTGGACGAAAGGTCAGCAAAAAGTTGTGAAGTGGTTTCTGGACGCAGACGCGAAGCCACACATCAAAACTTAATTGTTGCTTTTTTGCCCATTTACAATGTTCCTTGAAATTTGCATACAAATTTATTTCGTGGTATTTACATTAAGCCCAAAAATTGACAAGCAAATGCATGNGAAAACAATTAATCTCCTTTGCAAAGTTAATAAAGATTTTCTAAAATATNATTCTCAACGGGGAGTTTTTAACCCCAAAACCCCCTTTGCGTACGCNCTTGCCCTGAAGGTAAGCATGATTTCAGCAATGATAGAGCTGGGTACAACATTTGGTTTAACGCAGTGGTTCTTAAGCTGGGTCCGATAAACTGGGTCTAGGGTTCGACGGAGTCGTTTCAGGGATTCGACGAAAGTCACGTGAAACATGTAAGACATTGTTACTTTTTGTTATATTGGGCATAAATTGGGTTCGACTAAACCTTGGAAATCCACGTAAGGGTTCGGTGTGTTTGTAAAGTTTGAGAACCACCTGTTTAGCGGGAATCACTTCATCAGTTTCCAAAGTGTTCTCACATTGAACGCCTTCCACTGATATTCAAATATCCACAGTGTCAAGCTCTCTAGGTCCAGTCAACGTGAGAACATTTATTCGTTTCGGTAGTTAGGAAGCATCCAATTTATCGACCAGTCACCTATCACAAAATGATACACTAGTTCTGAGGTCAGAAAAGGCATTCCTAGGTATTTTCTGACCCACGTGCTCCACGATGCCCAGAATCGCGTATACATTTGCTTTGTTGGTGATTTACTGGGTCGACTTTGTTCGATTAACGTGTTGGGTTTTTTCCTTGCATCAGGCTATAAATGTTATTTTTAACGTAAGCTAAAACAATAAATGTTATTTTTATCGTAAGCTAAAACACCACCACATAATAAATGTTATTTTTAATGTAAGCTAAACACCACCACCATGCCGATCGCGATCGAAGCAAAAAGGATCACGGTAACCAATAAGACGAATGGAGTTTGCGTTGATCGAGGTATCTAACCAAGTTTCAGTTAATACCACTTTTTAAAAATCCTTAGCCTATACCATCTATTTTTAACGCTGTTGACGAATTTCTGAAATGCTATAATAGATTCTAGCAAAGCAGTGTATTCGTTTTGGGTATCATTTGTTTTTTGAAGTTTACTCGAGCTGTATTTTGAAAACTCGACGTGAAACGACAAAATTCCACCATTCAGGCAGGCTACCTGTGGTAGTCAATACCCTGAAGCGAAAAAGATGCGTACGTTGATTGCTTGCTGTGCATTCCTTGATTTGCGTCCTTTACATTCGTGTTCGTCACTGTCATTCTGACTTGACCACCAGCCCGTGGCCTATAGGTAAGTGCGTCCGCTTCGGTGCTGGTGGTTCGAGAGTTCGCCTCTCGGCCGGGTCTTACCAAGACCTTGTAAATTGGTACTGCGGTCTTCTCACCAGGCGCACGGTGTGCGGAAAGAGCTGCAGGGAACTCACGCAGAACATAAAAACAGGCCGAGTTAATATGAAACCAGAAGTTGTGCAAA
>JGI24159J19872_10003516_pt1 | contig 19548 bp, 12 predicted proteins | sample Ectturendosymbi4_FD_19872 | JGI IMG/M metagenome (IMG submission 19872) | reverse complement strand
TTCATCACGGGGGGCCCCCTTGCAGCGGGGGGTCCGGGGCAATTGCTCCCGTTGCCTCCCCTTAATCCGGCCCTGCGTACAGGGGCGTAACGAGGGGGGGAAGGCACAATTCCCCTGGCCACGAATCGCCATCGTGGCGCCGGATGACTGTGCTGAAAAGTGCTGACAATATCACAAGTACTTTCTTCAGTGGTACATTTGCTTCCGAAAGACCTCAGGTTCGACCATGGGGGCACCAAATTTGCTTCTTGCCCTGGGCCCCATCTAACCTCATTACCATAGGAGTAGACAGGGGGGGCAAAGGAGCCATGGCACCCCAAATTTTTAGAAAATATAGTCATTTTGTGGTTTGACGGGCGTTTTTCCAAACAAAATAGTGTTATTCGCCTTAAATCAAACATTTTTGCCTCCCTAAATTTTTTGCCGCCCCAAATTTCTGGGCTGGCTACGCAACTGTTCGTTACGCCCCTGCTATTGTACAAATGTTGCTATAGTTCTTCACACGCTGCAATATGGTTCAATCAGGATCATTAGTTCCGACAAGAAACTCACCCACTTACCGTGGTGTTGCANAACTAAGATGCAGGCNTAGGCTACTGCGGAAGGGACTATCGAACTAGCACACCTGAAACTGTTTTTTTGCCTTGCAGGCTTCTAAATCTTGCATTAGTTTTAAGTTTTCCATATTTATTGCATTCCTATCTTCACTACTGCTTTTCCTTTGAAACCTGTCACCAACCACAAGCATTAAAAAATGAACTTGTATAAAACAAACAGACCAATTTTGCACAGCCCAACGGCAAGCCCAGAACTGTGCTAGCGAAAGAGATCGTGTTTGTGATTGCTGGGCAGTTGTCACGAGGAAAAGAAATAAGGGAACAGGAGTTTTCAGTTTGCTTCAAACCAAACTATATGTTTTGCTCATGTTTTCGGCTGTTTATTTCAGTGGGACTTCAATAAACCATGCCCACATGCTGGTAATGTTTCTTGTACAGTAGTTGTATGTTCTAGCTCGGTCGTTTTTGTTTCGTCATATAAATAATATTTTCTGAAAAATAAAGTCATACTATGTCAGGAAAAATGACCCTAGTTATTATATGTTTTTTTCAGCTGTTTTTATTTCTGTTCTTTAGCCTACGTGTGCAACAGTTGTCGCCATGCCCGTAACCAGCTTGGGACACCAGGTGGGGCGAAAAGTTTTCCGAGAGGGGACAAATTTTTTAAATAACTATGTCCAATAGTTTTAAGCTATGTCAAACACATTTCTCCAGGGGGGAAAATTATAGGAGGGGCTTCGACGCCCCTGGGCCCCCCCTTGTTACGGGCCTGATTGTCACATTGTTGAAGTTGTGTAGTCGGTGGGCCATGGGCCCTCTGTTTGTTTATTAATTGGGCTACATGCTTTTAAAGGTTTAGAACCCCTGTTTCAGAGCGTCAATATCATCATTTTCGGCTTTGTGCAAGTTGATCATTTACCCTTTCTGTTTTTTTCCCTGTAACAGTGGGAGATGGGGCGTCACAAGTGGATTAGCCTAGGCTAGGGCCTCGCATCAGCTAAATCTGGCCCAGATAATACACCAGTATATTTGACTTGGTCAGAAAATTATACACGTACACCATTTAGAAAAATATTCGATGAAGCAGGTTGTTTACACTTTTGGGGACAAAAAAGATACCCCAATTATTTTTTTGCAGTCGAAAGCGATTTTGTGTTTAGCAGCATAATCATCACAAATATTCATAAGGCATTGAAGACTGAAGTCCACTAATGCTGGGGCCAAACACACCTATCTTCAGCAAACATTAGATGATTCACAATCATATTTCCCACTGTACAGCTCAATCTGGCTGAGCCCAGATGGATTAAGAACTTTGCCTCTCTCTTAGTGTTGACTGTGTTTATCAATTAACACCTAGGCCTGCTTTGTAATCAGTCCCGTCGCCACGGGGTCAGTTTTTTTTCCCCCAAACCAAGCTGCAAGCCCCCCAAATTGAACGATGAAACAATATAAGTGGAGTTTTTAGGTTTCATTAAACTCTCAGATTGTCAAGCCTCCCTGCGCAAAAGTAAAGCACCCCTATTGAAGACTTTCTGGCGATGGTTCACTTTGTAATGCGCTGTTACTAAAAACTTTTGTGCTCTTGTGTTATTCGATTACCCATGTGATATGGAGCGTGAGTTTGCGGCAAATACATAAATATAATATTCATTCAAAATTAGTAAATACCCCGTTTTGCGTATGCCACAGTGACAACAGCGAGCGGCAACTTTTCTACTCACCACTTGGCAGCTGTTGCTGGCGTTACGTTCAAACTTGTTGCCTGTTGGGTTGCACTGAGGAGCAACAATATATACACGGCCCAGTTTCCTTTTTTGTTTAATTGACGTGACAAAATGACGTCATCTCACGTGACTGCAGTCATGCTTTGTGCAAAACACAATCCTGGAAAATTGTGATTACAACTCAACTTAAAACCCAGCATTTTTACAAAAAAGAAAAACGGGAAAAGTTTTGTTTCTCAAATTTTAATTTTACAATTAAATCAAGAAAGATGCCTTACTGAAGCTGATCACAAAAATACTTTCAAATAAAATATGATGTATGTGAGTGAAATACGTCACAGCTGCTTCAGTCGTTATGAATATAATTGCTGAACACATAAAAACAGTCGCCTCGCGGACCTGACGGCTGGCAGTCGTGCTCGGCAGCTCGACTGTCGGGAGAACAAATTGTCGTGTTATGCAACAGTATTTTATGGTTTTGAAGTAACTTTGCAATCCAGTCAAAACGTACGTCATTGTAGATCTGCTGAAAGCAAAGGGAGTGCTCATAACACACCCAACAAGCTTAACTCATCGAACAATCACAGTCTACTCAGAGACTTCAGAGTTTAAGAATGTCATCGTCGCCTGAAGCAACAGCCCTCCATCTTGTTCAGGCCCGCACGCGACGGGCTCAAATCTGTTTTAGTGTTATCGGTGTCTGCATGGCAGAATAGATAACTTTTAAATTTGCAAAAACTACCAGCGTGGAAAACTGAACTTATGCTTTTGTGTAAATGTTCGCAGGTTTATGCTGAAGTTTTAATGAATAATACTCGGTAAAAATAGAACATTACAAATGAGCACAGTAGGTAAAAGGTTCCTTTTTTTGGCATCCAATCCAACCATTCTTCACAATTTTACCCTGTTTGGTGTGAACGAACCATTATTTCAAGAACAGCTACAAAAAGTGATTGATTCTGGCTGGTCTGTTTCATGAAATTTCTAAATCTACATCTTTTTATGGTTTTAAGGCTATACATACAGTATATGCTAAACAATATTTTTGCCTTCAGAGTATTATATGCTCTACTGTAGAAACTAAGGCATTAAAATTGTATACGTGCTCAAGTGTAGGTTTATCACTATGAGTAATCCAGACTAAAAGTCTGATTTTTGAAAGACAGCTAACTTTTTTATTACTTTTGTTCACTACGTTACATGTGTCAGTGAAACAAATGTACTAGATGAAATTCCACTTGAATAATAATCCATTGTATTCAATTTAAGTATTGCAGACCATTTTCAATGCTCATCCAAAACCATTCAGTCCTTAATGTATTCACAGGCCAGTTTTTCAATCAGAAGCAAGTGTTGTTAAGCTGGCATAACAATTCAAAATCCAAGGCTAGTGATAACAAATAATCAAATCATATATGGAGAACATTTTTAGAGATTACATGCATGAAACAACCTATAACCCATATTAATCAGTATGCTCTTATGATTTGTCTTGACTTTACATGCTGCCATAAACACTTTTTGCTAACACAAAAAACAAACAATTTTTGAGTACTGTGCAATCAGTAGTTTTGAAAGTTTGTTTCAAAGATTATGACTTTAGTGTAATAATGATAAATATTATTTCACAAAAAATTATTATCTACCATGTTGATGTACTAAATTACATCAAAATTATTTGTTCTATGACAACTACTGAAACAGGACATTTTGGTCTGGCTGATTTGGTTTGGTTGTTTCAGTCTGGCCATTTTGGTCTGAGCCATTTTGGTCATAGCACTTTTTGGTCTTGGTCATTTCAGTCAGACTATGAAATCTTCCACCTATAATCAAAAAAACTACAAACATGATCTAAGATCCAACAGTTAATCAGCATCGTCATGATTTTCATTATCATCGGCAAGCAAATTAAATCATTATTGACATTTTGTAATTAAATATATAATACTTCAAACCAGCTAGCGTGACAATTCACCTGTCACAATTTTTTGTCAATTCGCTGCAACACATTGAAGGGAGTTAGTATAACATCAGTTGGTGTGACATTTCACCTGCCTGTGTAATCATTTAAATAAACAAATGTAGTCAGTTGCGTATGTACAGAAATGTCCTCAGACTAAAATGTCTCGTGACTGAAACGACCCAGATCAAAATGGCCAGATCTAATCAGCCGGACCAAATCTACCAGACCGAAAAATTATAAACCTGACAATTACATGAAGTGTTTTCAATGAGGTATGCATCATAGCATCAAAAATCCCTACATGTATTAAATATGCCATAAAATCCACGTAAGCTTTTTGTGCAAGTTTTTAAATATTTATATTTTTTCAATTTTCATTATTAGATACCATTAATACAGGGCTCCCACACAGTATTGAAAGTATTGAAAAAATATTAAATTTCAAAATTGATTTTCAAGACCTTGAAAAAGTATTGAATTTGGCCAAAAAGGTACATTATTACTTAGGTATTGAAAAAGCATGGAAATTCTAAGCTGAAAAGAAATCTGAAGTATCTGAGCAGAATTTTATTGAAGGCAAAGGCCTTCATTGTTTATGCAGTGTTATGCAATGTGTAAAATTGAGTTTCATGATTAAGAACTTTGAAAAATGAAGAGAAGTAATGGTATTGAAATTTTTTAATTTGGTATTGAAAAAGTATGGAAAATGATTGTTAAAAATTTCTAAATGTGTGGGAATCCTGATTTATAGTTTTAACTAATTGCTATTTTTTAGATTTTATTGTGGCAGGTGCTAAAAAAACTAGCCAGTCTCTTAGAATATAACGTAACATAAATATTGGTTATAAAAAAGCAGATGTTGAATTGACATGTCATGGGATTATCTCGTTCATGTTTGCCATGGCCCCGTTTCATTTGCTATTTTCAATTTTGGAGTATAATGCTTATATGTTCAGCTGTATATATATTCAAAACTGATCATTTTTTAATGTACTTTTTTTATTCCAGCTGAAAATCCAGCCACACTGGGCATTTATTTCTGGCTGTTTTGACAGATGTTGAAATTATTCTTACTTGATTACTGAAAAAGTTTTTCTCAGATTACATTTGGAATTGTACCATTATTGTTGCATAATCTAACTAGGACAGCATGGCAGTTGTTGATTGCTATTGTGTACACATGAGCATTTGTATGTGTCATCCACATGATAAAGCATCCAGGTGTGAAGGCTATCCAGGAAAAAATGTAACAAAACATGTTGCATGCAAAATAACAACTTTGTTGGTAATGGTTGGTTAGAATACTGTAGATGTAGAATTCCAGCATTGGGAATTCTTAAAAGTGAACAAATTAGAGATGAAAAATGGTGACTATATAGTCTGGTATGCTGGATAGAGAAGAGCAGGGTTTTCTTTAAGGAAAATGTTAGATACCAGGTATGGATCTGTAGGGACCTAATTTCTCTGATTCTAAGCACCCGATTTTCTCTGATTTTAGGGGCCCGATGATGATTTTCTCTGATTCTAGGTACCCAATTTGAAATTCTAGTGACGCAAATCAGGTCCCTAAAACGCCTTAAAAAAAAACCTGGAGAAGAGGCAACTTTTTTTTGTCAGCACCTCTGTTTTTTAGAAAATTTTTGTTCAAGCATGAACTGTTGTACACGTCCTGCTGTGAAGGGCAAAAACTTTTCTTGAAAGGTCATTAACCTGCATTAATTTCCCCTCTACCTTGGCGCCTGTCAGGGTTGACAAGGGATGGAAAGAGGCCTGATAGATTAACTTGAGCCTGTGGTACAAAGGTCTAAGCCTAGTATAGGACACGACAGTTGTGGACACCTTTGCTCGTAGCCACTGCATAGTCAGTGCCCTGAAAGCAGGCATTGCAGCAATGTAGGCCAAGGTTGCAAAATTCCAAAAATATGTGTGGCTACCCCAGAGAGCAACAGTGGTATCCCTGGCTGTGGTTAAAGGGAACACTGCCAGCATTATTGGCCTATGTGCAAGTTTGATAAGATTTCAGCTAACCCCAGTGTTGCTGTCTGTCACTTGCTTTTGTTTAATTAAAAGCCATTGTCTTGCGAATGTTTGCGCTTTTTGTAAGTTTTGTTGACCCCTCGTGTAGTGTTGTTTCACTCCCCTTTTTAGCTATGTACTGCATAACCTACGATGAAACCACAGCGTTGTGACATTTCACGTTGCTTGAAACTCCTGAGGCTAGAATTGCAAGAATTTGGCAATTTTTCCAACATGACAACAACATGGATGTGTTGGTCCTATGATATGATGTAAAATTTCTCAAAAAAAATTGTGTGTGCTTACAACAGATCCTATAGGTGACTTAATTGTTTACAAAAAGAAACGTTAACATAAACAAACTATTGAAACCTCAAAAGAGAAAAACTTACGTACATAACTAAAAATACCTTGCACAAAATGCCTTTTGCTACTGAATATCAAATTTCTACCAATTAAATCTTTTGGTACTGAAGCTTTGTATTTTTCATTACATGTACATTTGTGTTCGGTACATTTGTTTCAGTGCATGTAATCACAAGTATAAAGCAAGGTGTTACAACAATTTTGGTTTTGGCTAAAGTTCTTTTTTGGTTCTGACTAGAAGTGAAAGTCTTTGTTACATCCATAATCATGTTGATGACAGACCTTTTTTAAAGTGAACATGTTCAATAAGACTAGTTGTTAGTACAGGCCCGTGGCAATAGATTACCCATTTCTAATAGTTTTGTTCCTCAAATAAGCAGTTTCACATCTATATGGTATATAGACCAGCAAGGTCAAATTGTTTTCCACAATGCTGAAAGCAAATTGGCCTTTACAGTTTTTTAAAGTGAAGTGTTTGGGTAGCTGGATATGGCTACACAAGATCAAGTGCTAAGTAGCCAACGACCACCATGTGATTCAGTGCATGGTTAGGGTTAATCACCACAAACAGAAAGCACATTCAGACTTCCCTTGTATACTCGTAAAGTGAACACGTACTAATAGGACAATTTTTGTTGGTGATCTTTACACTGTCCTAGGGTTTTCTGTTTTGATGTTATAGTGTTAGGGTTATATTTTAGGTCTTAAGTTTGGGGTTCGGTATACATACATTATTCAGTATTCTTTGATCAAATGAACTATACTAGTATTGCTCCTAATTATCTCTTTTTGTTTATTTGAGTTTAATATTTACTGTTTAAATGAATAGTTTACATTGCTACATTAGAGCACCAAAACAGTAAATCCCAAGTCTTAACCACAAGTAATGTTTAACTATGCGCTGAGTCATGTGACAACAAATCATGATCAGAGACATAACTGCTCATATCAGCTTGCATAGCCATAGCCAGCTACCTGGCCACTGCCTTTTTGAAAATGGCCCAGGAAAACAAAAGCAATGGTTCTCTTTGGCTGAAAAACCTGAAAACCAACTTGAATGACTTTTTCACTAGCCTTGTATCGAGAATAAAGCAGGCTTATTGCTCAAAGCATAAATGTTATGATTAAAAACTGAGCAAATGCCTTTAGAGTAGCTAGTTACCAAATAAAAGTGAAAGGGTAAAAACAAATGTTTGTGATTTAGAGTGTAACAATAGTGCACAAAGATTTTGTGGGGCTGTAAATGTTGTCTATAAATCAATAAGCTTGCTCATCACTGCTACGGATTTCACAACTTTTGATGCTGCTTGCATATGATGAACTAGTAGTTTGTTTGAAAACTATTTTGTTTTGAACTGGTTCACCTTGAGCATGGTTTATTGTAAATAGAACCTGTTGTTTATCAACTTGGTAATATACTGTGCTTCTTTTAGGTTGCATACTCTGTTCTAATCTGACTGGTTCTTTTTGATATGTTGTAGATACATTTCTTGAGGGGCTGCATTGTTCATTTGGGTTAGTTCATATATTTAAACACATAAGGTGTGGTATGTCAACTTCTGATAAATGCATACCATATTTATTTGATCTTTCCTCTTTTCAGCATCATGAGCACACATGCTCGATCTGTCACAGGAGGATTTGTGATGAACAGAAGGCAGTTGCAGTGTTGTGAGCATCATTTACTCCCAGGGTTGCCAATTAAACGTGAAACATGCTATACATGAAAGTATCTCAAAAGCTTAGCAAACTTGTGTTCAAGTGTGGCTTACACTAATTTTTTAACACCATTTCGAGCAGCTTACAAAAAAGGGTGGCTAACAATTTAATAAATATAGTATAGCATGTGTAGGCCATTTTTACCAGACATTTATAAGCCATTGTTATTGGCTTTATGAGCCAAAATTAGCCTGTGAGCAATTATTTTTCTACCATTTGTATATACAAAAGCTGTAAAGGTCTAAAAGCTTGACATTTGTATCTGATGTGTTTTTTATCAAGGTTGTTTAGTATTTCTACTTAACAAATGTCTACATTATTTAGTGTTGTGTGGAAAGTGTATGTTATGTGTATGCTCTCTTGAATAAAGAAAACTGCATAAAGTTAATACTGCTCTGTTTGGAAATGCAATTTACATTTTAACTTGATGTTAAACTAACTTGCTGCATATAGGTATGCAGTGGCTAAACACATGCATAAACAAACAGTGGTGTAGCTAATGCAAAGTTCTTTGGAGGGGTAAAATGCTTGATTTTAGGCGAGTAACAGTATTTTGTTTGGGATTCTGGCTCTCAAAGCACAAAATGACTAGATCTGCTAAAAGTTTAGGGGGCCATGCCTGGCTATGCCTATGTATACAATCATGCAAACACATGCATAGTGATAGATAATCAATGTTTGGCAGGGATCACACTGTTTCTCAATTTTGGATGAAGCCTACCTGTTGTCACTGCTTTGAAACTGCCTTGAGCTATTGCTACAGTTTACAGCAGAGGTGGGAAAATTGCGGCCAGTGGGTCAAATGTAGCCCACATGAACATTCAATATAGCCACATCAGAATTTTCATTACCCAAGATAGATCACAGTGTCATGTCAAAAAAACACCATAATAAGCAGACACTTAGACAGTAACTCAAACTAAGTCTCTTGTTCTTTCTCATATTTTTCTCTCTTTATTTTCCTTAGGAAAACAAGGGTAAATTTTACGACCCATCAGCGATATTCCACAATATGTGTGGTCCTTGAGAGTAAATAGGTTCCCTACTCCTAATCCACACACTCACAGAATGTTGATTGAGACTGTACCTTAATGAATTAGCTGGTAATTGAAGACTGAGTCATAATAATTTGTTGACAGCAAACATGCCTTTCTGTTGCATTTTCAATGCTCATGAAAACCTTCGTTTGCCAATAAATTTTTACTTGTTAATTTTAATTTCTCATAAAAGTAGCCAAACCACTCATTGGCTCTATGGTATATTCCAGGGTTTACATTTTTATAATTTTGTGATGTCGTGTGAGTGGCATTAATGCAGAAAGAAGTCATTTCTGAATTTTTGGCTATATACAAGTTTTTGAAATCCAGTATTTTGTAGTAATTTTGTCCTTGGAAATGCTGTATTATTTTACTCAGTTGGTGAAACAAGCTGCTAGCTTACAGTTTGTCTTTTTGCATACACATTTCAGCATCTCATNGAAAAATTTGAAGTTATTTGCAAGTTTTCATTAGAAAAACCTTTGTTCAATGCCAGTTGCTGAGAAAGAAATTTGATCATGTTTGTAAAAACTGAGTTAAATCTTTACTGTAAGATTAAGACTGAAAAGCTTGTTTTGCATGTGATCAGTGAGATTTTGTTTGCCACTGATGTATCTCTTTTCACTTGTGCAAAATGTGTTGTAGTGTTTGCTGATGAAATGCAAAGTAGCATAAGATCTGTTGGGACCATGAACAAAATCTTCTGTTTGTGGTGTATACATTGATACAAGAAATGACCCTAACAACATATGAAATCAAAGATCGACTTTTACAAGTAATTAAAGAAGACGGAACTGTAAGTACTGATGACATTTCAATGTCTACATGTATATCTCACCAGAGACTCTCTATTTTCAGTGCAGCTGTTTCCGTTTGAGCATATCTCATTCACAGTTGGGAGTCGTGATATTTCAGATACTCAGTGCAAAAACGTTGGATGAATTGTTTTGGAAGCATTTTAGTGTGTGAAAGTCACTAACATCGTTTTGCCAAAGTTGATGTCAATGTTTGTACGTTTACAGTGGTTGCATCATAGATCCTTGTGAAGAAAGCAAGTAGATTAATTTTTAAGAATCCTATGAATTAAATGCAGTTTGGCAACACATTTTGCACTTCTACAATCACTGTACATATCATTCCTACAGAGTAACAATTTTTCATTTGCTTTGAATTTTGGAATGTCCATGGTTGTTTTGTTCTTGCTTGTTCTCTGTGTTCATCATATAGGAAGCTTAGTGCATTGTTAAGTGTCACTCCTACATTTTTGTTCACCCAAATTTGACCCAATGTTTTGTATTCAAAGTTACCATTGCACCAAGACATGTGAAAACCCCCCTGCAAAAAACCTTGTTAAGAATCTGATGTCTGTTGCTATAAATTTTGTGCATTGTTCTGGCAAGGCTATGACCCACTAGGCTGACCAAAACATTAGTAAGATTTCATATTTGGAATATGTTTTTCAAATTATGATATATACTACTCACCTGCTAACAAACAATAGTTTTCTTCCTGTTATTTTTTCTGCCAAAATCAGTAATTTGCTAGGTTGACTTCAATTTAATGGGTAAAATTCCACATGGAATTAGTTACATGGAGATGTTTTGACTTTTTAAGCTGTCTTGTTTTCCTCCAAAAATCAAATCTGGTAGGGTGGTTGTTTTACTAATTGCGTAGGTTTCCCCCTCAGCTGTTGGTTCACTTCATCAGCAATTTACAGGCAACCACCTATCCTAAGGAAAAAGAAATCTGAAGACATATTACATCAGTGTTTAGGAGAAATAATTAACCTTTACTGTGTTACTATCTTCTGAGATACAGTGATTATTATTTGTATGTAACAGTTGGGTCATTTGGGACATATATTACTGGGATAGGATTCAAAGAAAACAAAGTATTGTTGAAGTTTTAAGAAAACCATTTTTAACTAAATTGATGTTTTTAGGTTTTCCATTGATGCTGCCCTTGCCCAAAGCTCTAAGGACAGCATTTTTTTTCTTTGCCTAAAAATATTTCTGGCTGTGTGTTTTTGGTATAAACTGCATCAATATGGCACTGGTTCAAAGTTTTTGGAAAAAAATGTTTTACTACCCGGTTTTTGAAACATTACAAATTTGTTACAATGGTCCACAAAGGTGTTAATTTTAGGACATCTTGTGCTTCCAATCAGCCTTGGAAGCCAAGTTTGAACGTTGGGGGGTTCAAAATGCATTTTAAGGTGAAAGAGTTCGTTTTATTGCATAAAATTTTTTTTTCAGCAAAACAATTTGGGGACACACAAAAAATTTGGGGGATATTGCCTCTGAACACCTCCCCCAGGACTACGGACCAGCCTGAAATAAAGGCAATGATAAAGGGGACCCTTCCCTGCAATGCCCCTCAAGGTTGCAGACCTGCTTTGAATAAAAACATAGTTTTATACATCAAATGTTATGTAAAACAGTGCTGTACTGAACCCAGCAAACCTAAAGCAATTAGATTGTACACTCACCTTAATCATTTGTTGTTTCAGGTCATAACTTTTGAGCTTGAACCCCCACAGGTCATCCAAAGTATCAAAAGACTTGTGTTTTCCAAAACAAAATTGAGAGAAGTGCTACCATCTAGCGGTTTGGGCCTAGGGCCAGATGAAGTGGGCCAAAAAGGCCAAAACTACTCTACTTTATGATGTCACTCACAAAAATTCCAGAACCCAAAACCAAAAAAGTTTTTTTTCAATGTGGATTCGAAGAATTGCCAAGTCTTTTGAGGGTTTGAATAGCTTTCTAGCGCAATCGGCGGAGGAGCTGTGGACTTGCAAAAACATGTGGAAACTGCTGTGCTAGGCTGCAAACCCTGGCAGCTAAGGTGTTAACGACCACATGCGCAGATTTGTTACGTTTGGACCTAGGCTAATAACTTCTATCAGAAAATAAGTCCATGAAGCTTATTATGAATATTCAAACACTGAACTGAGTAGTGCTGCGATCGGAAATCCCGAGCGGCATATGCGCAAAGCTTCGTGCTGTAGCAGCAAGCAACAATAGAGTTCACATGCCATGATCACTCTGTTATTGCTTGTTCGCGCCACATGTATGTATGGTGTTATTCTTCACGCACATCCCGTTCGTGGTGAATCACACAATCAACGCAACACCACCGGAGAGGTTGCAACAGTAGCAACTCAAAAAAATTTACGGAACCGCAAATCGCTTCCTAACGCCCCAACAACACCCTCCCCAAAACACTCAACATTGAGTACTCGTAAACCCCGGGCAAGAGGGACTCTAGCGTGTCTTGAAATCCACACTTGACGAATTTTTCAAAATTTCCAATTGCAAGGTTCGAGTCCGAAACGCAACAAATCTGTTGATATGGACGGTAGCACGAAAACCCGTTTCATTAACCATAGAAACAAACAAATGTGAAACGTTACAGATCTGTGCATTTGGGTGTTAGAGAGTTAATATCCTGGAAAATCTTCCTTGTTGCAGGTGCAACCACAAGTCATAAACATTGATATAAAAAAGTTGCAGATAACATTAAAGTACTGTGTTTGGTAAGCTTGTACATGGCATATCTCGAGGGACAGAAGGAATATTGATGTTGGTAAATAATCCCAATTGCAATGGGCCATCTGCAGTTGCCTGACCTTTTTAACTGATTTATTTGGTTTTAGATTTTTAGGCTTATTCACAGCAATAAACCACTTTGGTTTGTTTAATTTATTAGTTCCGAGGCGGAACTTTAAGTGAAGCAATGTAATTTAACCAATTATTTGGTTGATATGATAAAAGGCGATCTAATAGTTCGACCTGCAGTTAAAAAACTAATTATATCTCTATTCTGATGTTGCAAACTCTTTTGTAATCTTGTGAGTCAATCGCTTAATGTAATGAAAGTGTTTCTCGCAAGCATGCATTAGTCATAATGTGGCTAATCCATCACTTAGAACTACAGGCTTGTTAATATACTCTCTACCTCTTGTTAAGAAGTTAAATTCAGCTTTTTCCCTGCGTTTTTGGAAAATAGACTTGTGTACTAACGATTTTCAAATCCAGCGTTTTGATGCGAACTTGATGAATTAAAAGTTTGTAAGGTGACTTTTTATTCCAGGTGTCAGATCTACGAGCCACCCTAGAAATCATCACCATGCTGGAAAATACAACAGTAACTAAAAAAGAACTGGAGGTAGCTTACTTATTTAGTTCCTTTGTTGATTTTTTGCGTATTAACAAAAGGCCTGAAACAAGAGTCTGACTTCTCTTTAAACAAGGGTTTCTTTAACAGGTAAGCTAAATTGCATCAAGTTTCACCATACCAAAAAAAGAACAGTGTTCCATATAAACGAATTGACACAGTGCTTATTTTTCTCCTAGTAAAATTTGAAAAGCTGGAAACTTTCCTGCTTGTGCGAATATTTTAGCGCTTAGTTTTGACGAATTTCTATTTTTTGTTGACCAAGATTGTGGATTCTCTAAAGCTATTGAATGGCAGTAACAAAGGTAATAATAAGTACTTAAGTTCATCTTGTGCAATTAGGACACTCGTCTCGGAAAGTACATTAACCTTGTGCGAAAAGCAGCTAAGGATGAGATACTGCAAAAGCGAGCAAAGAAGCTGATCAAGACCTGGCAGCAAATGATCCCCGTTCCCCTGCAGGTTTGGTGGGCGTTGCCAAATGTGTTTCGGAATGTTCCTACATTTCAGGGGTATATAAGACAGCCCGCGATGGTTTCTCACTTGTAATTGTGATTAAAACTTCGCAGTTTTGTGACGTAAGACTTGCTTTCGCACGTGATTACTGTTTCCTTTTTAACAAACAAATACGAATTTCTTCGTTAACGGCTGTTTTGGTATAGTCCGCGACTTTGTCGCCAGTGTGAAGTGGGAATTCTGGTAAAAGCGTGCAATCTTTCTACGCACAAGACGGCTTTTCACTGCTTGCACAATATAAACCTTGCGTTACGTCAATGCAACAAAGGTCTTTCTCAAAAAATGTTTAATTTGTCTTGTTGCTAGCGGGAAGATGCGCAGTTATTTTGATTGCCTGACAAACCGTACATTTGTTTAGTCAAACATCGTTCCTTCCGGTCGAAGAGCTTCCCCGAAACCTTCAACTGGTGCCTTGTCACAAAAAGGCACTGTCGCTGCCAAGCCATTGCTTCACAAGACCATCATCGCCGCCACTGTGAACGGGAATCTTGGGTCGCTACGAACTAGTGTCAAAGCCAATCGAAAATATGACTCACAAAAGCGTTCTGTTGCCAAAATAGAGACCGACGGCTCGAACGTCAAATTACGAACTGACGCCAAATTCGCAAAAACTATCTTGAAACCGAATAAAAACTCGACTTCGCTCTCAAGAACTTCATCTCCGAACCCATCCGGAAAACCCCGGCAGAACGTGTCTTCCGATAATTCTTTTTCGTGCAAGACCAACGGTCTCAAACTGAAAATAAAGGTAAGTACGAAAGACGCGGAAAAGTTTTCGCGAACATCCATGCTTTCGGGGCGTTATGTCACAGAATGGTTTATCGGATAAATTCTATTGGTACGAGTGATGGTCTGCTCTCTCGCATGCTCTTATCAGTTGGAAGCCGCAGCGGTTGACTGTTGGCAGTGAGCCTTGTGGACAGGGTTAAAGAAATTGCTTTTACTTCTGAACGAACGGCCGGGCACAGATTGACGAACGCTTTGCAGTAAATTGTTACGTTGCTGTTCCTGTAAAGAGTATTTGTCATGGTGAGTGTCGAGTGTCTTCGAGGACACTATGCAAGCGAATGGCCGCTTTGTTTCTGTCACCCCGCTGCGGTCCCTAATCATGATGCCGAAAGCTTGCGCACAAGTCATTCGTGTTATGAACTGATGCACTGGTGTTTATTTCATGCCCACTTCGTTCGTTTTTTCACATTTTGCCGCGTTTCTCTGGCAATCCATGCGCTTCGATTACTGAGGATGGGGATCTCTCGCTGAGCGGGTCGCTACGGTTGAACTTTGGACTCGTTGTCATGGTGTCGATAGGGATCTGGATCAATTAGCAGCTCTAGAATAACACGAATGCATGGCGGTAGGGCAACCCAAAAATCAAGCTGGAACAAAGGCGCTTCTAGAAATTTCTTTGCGTCACGTAAAGTGAGGTGAAGTTCATTTTGGTTTAATAGCTAGACTCCTGATAGTCTGCAGCAGTGTTCCCTCCAAGATGCGCAGCACCACCAGACTATTTCCGCAGTGAAATCTCATTCTCGCGCACTTCGCACATTCCAAATTTGAAAGGAAATTATTATTAGCATTGTTTGGTTCAGTTTCGTTTTTACTGGCTTTTTGCACTCTTGGAGTGTCACCCAGTGTTATGAAGCGTCAATCTCCGCTTACGCCGTGGGCCACACGGCGATTTCGCAGTGAATGCTGCATTGATGACGGGTCAATGGCAGCGCTGCGTGAGAACCGTTTCCTTGCACCCACCCATTCACGAGCACTAAGCCGGACATTTCGACGTTCACCGTATTCTAGTTTTGAGAAGCATTTTTCGATTATACTATCCGGAGGAAACTCCCACTTGGTAAATAACTTTCAGAAAGCGGCAAGTCTTTGGTATGACCCAGCGGGGAATCGAACCCTGTTTACCAGTCTGCTTTGCCGGGCATTCAACCAACTGAACCGCTCAGCAGGAATACTTGCATATTGGCCTTTTATAAATGCGCACCAAGCAGTTGTCTGTGCGAAACCATTTGAAAACCCCAAGAGTAAAAATATGGTGAATTTTTTATCGCGGCTAATTATCTTGCTCCACCATACAAACTAACGGTGCTGATCATTGCAATCGCAAGCAATGAACCGTCTATCTGTACATTTGGTAGCATTTACAAAAGCATGATTTTTGCGGGGCAGTGGATGGCGTATCTGTTAATCATTATGGCACAATGAGAAGTAAGGCGAACAAGCTTAACCTTCTATACCTACTGTAGTTCCTGAATAAAAGAGCGGTAAGGGAAATTTTGTGAAGTTCCTTCTCGTACATTTTGTTGTAAAGGAAGAGTATAAATACACAGTATCTTTGGTGTAGAAAAGTACAATGAGGGCGGCAGTAGCTCAGTGGTGCAGTGCCCCATCTCTATCGAAACGTTGGCAATTAATCCACGACCAGTGTGGCTGATTCATTGCAGTGCTTAGGCGAGAAGGCTAATCGTAATCGCCTTGACAAGAAGCAAATTTAGGCATCGGCCTGTCTCTAACTGCCGCCACCCAAATATCAACAACTGCGGAACCATAAAAAAATGTTAGAAACCTAACATGCTGAAAATTCCAACAGAAAAATTCATTAAAATTTTGTGATCGCGTCATGAAACTGTAGAACCTTTTACCTAAAGCTGGAGTTACTGAGAAGCTTTTAAGGAACCCTTATGCCGTTCTAAAATAGCACCCTACCAAGTGCATTGTGCGAGGGTTTATCTGACCCTTTTCTGAACGATAGCGGCATATACAAGGATTAAATCTCTGCCGTGGAAGCAAAACTATCCGTGGGTTGAATATTAGGAATTTAATTTGCACTTTCCTTCGTTTTTTAGCGACCTTGTGTACTCCTATTTCACTGCGAAGGGAATCAGATATTTGTTCTGGCAATTCCGGCAAAGACTTACCACTCGTTACCAGTTGTTTAAATCACCATATCCTCATGATTTTATTACCGAGATCCCCAGAATGTAATACCTTTCTGATATGAGTGCAAAATACAATCGCTGTAATCGATTAAATAATTTGTCTGCACTATGTTCCCACCGATCCTCTGAACCTCCTTGGCGCCCGTTTTTTCCACGAGCGCTTCACTGCGCTCTCATTGCTCGATGAGCCTCTGCTTGTCAGAGAAGACCGACAGTGGCTTGCAATTGGCGATTGCGGTTCTGAAAAAATTTGAGTTATTGGTTGCAGATCGTCTAGGACGATTCTTACGGGATCGATTCCAAACTTGTTCTTAAAGTACGTGACAGTTTTTGCTTCGAGCATTTCCTTTTGTTATCCATTAAGAGAAAAACCATACACAATATTTGGCTGGATGGCGAAACGCGAAGTAGGTTTCAGCAATATTTACTGTTCCGTGGGAAACGCGTATTGTAATCTTGAAGACCTTGTGGTTAAGTCAAGAATGTCGACATTCTACCATATTCTAGTTTTAAGTATTATGCGACCATCATTTAATTATCTTGCTCTCGTTTTCGAATAAAATGTTCGCAGGATATTCACAGTTTGTAAGTTTTATATAGTTGTCTCATTTGCGTCCCACGTTTCAAAGTGCTTTGGAAATGCGATATAGATAAGAAAAACGAATATGCTGGTTTGTATTGCGCCTCAGCCTTGGCTCGACTTGTAGCTCTCCTATTCTACCGGTAAGTAGAATGAGCATCAGCTGGTTTCGCGAAACTGTCTGTCTTGGTTCAGCTGACGTAGTAGTCGCTTTAAGTTACGCTCAGAGTCGCTTCCCCTTCAAGTTATTTTCAAACCTGTAATTAAACCATCGCTAAAGTGAAAGTTGTCAAAAGGATATCGGTCGCGGTGCAAAGCTGTTCGTTTAGGTGACAAACCGCTTTCCGACCTTATGATCGGTTTATCAAACTTGGCGCCTCTTATTAATAAGCGCTTGGTCACCAGCAAGAAACGCAGCAACTGTTGCGAATTTTGTTTTGTGTGTCACACGCTTTCCCGGGCAAATGGTGTGTTTACGATCATGCCCTTTCCAAACTGTTCGAATAAGTTCTCGCTGAGCTCGGATTCCTCACGCGGCGCTCGGGGTTGACCAAAAAAATTTGAGGTTTCAAGCAAGGGTTTTGACACTGCATACGAGTTTTGTTTTGGACAACTGATCGCTTTGTTGCCAAAGAAAACCTTGATTTTTTTACTCAAAGCAGCCGAAGGTGTCAGACATTAGGAGTTGTAAACCTTTTTAAGAGATGCTTCTTTCCTGCCCATCGTTTAAAATCGAACGAGTCGAACGTCCCATTTCACGCTTTTTCGCCGCTGACAGAAACAAGCGACAGATGATAAATAGTAAACACGGTCGCTGTGTTCTAGAACTAACGCCTCTTCCGAAGGCAAAACAGACTACGCTGTGCTTCTTGTATTGAAGACTATGACTCCAACGTCAAGCTGGAACGACTCCGACGCAAGACATCGAAGGAAACGTAAACACGAAGACGACTCCTCCCCACCCGACAGTCTCGACTCGACAAGGACTAGCGACGAAGCAGCGTCAAGTACCGTGTCAGCGAGCCTTTCACCAGAGTCGCCTGGTTTGCACGAATTTCTGCCAACTGCCGTTGTCGAGCGGACAGCATCACTAAGCGACAGTATTTTAAAACATTCGGCGCCGCCAGATGTCGCTGCAAGGGCTGCGAAACCACCGGAATGCCCAGTCGCGACAAAAAACCCGAATGCTGGCCGCTTAGGCGTTGACGGTTGCTTGGGTGGTGACGGTGCGTGGTTTTCATGGTCTGACAGTATTTTAGTGTCACGACCCGATACATTAAGAACGGACAATGATCCGTTTGATTTGCTAAATATTTTGCCATATGTGGAGTTGGAATAGACCACGAACGCTAAAAATTGCTGGCCACCCAGCCTCTGATGATCTATGCCGAAGTGGTTTTTGTTCAACAGTTCGCGCAAAGCGCGCCATGAGTTGACCTGCATCACGCCGCACGAGCAGAGCAATGCAGTAAGCGCGAATGCTGCCTTTATCTTCTTGGTTTCTTTTTTATCTTCTGGCTGTTGCGCGCGAAGGTCGGTAACTGAATCCACCGAAACTCAATGCGCAATATCGCGCGTGCAGCTGCGCACGATCATTGCACGACCCAACAGTGTTGCGAAACCAGCGTCAATACTCACAAGTGTTGCCCTTGTTGGCGCGAAGAGCAAATCGATTGCGATTTCTTACAATGACCTAAGATGTTAAGCGCCGGCGGGGGGTTCGAATTGTTTTGCGCTTATGCAGGCGTGTTTCGCGGACGTACCCAAAGTTTATTGAGCCTATCACCCCATAACCTCCCTTTCTCAAAGCACAAACGTGTGATGAGGGAACAACGTACGATTTCTCACGATACTTGGTTCTTAGCGACCCGCTCGCTCTTTACCAGTTTTCATCCCTTGGCATCGACAAAGTGTTTCCGATGAATCCAGAAGCCCGCCGGTCCCGC
>JGI24159J19872_10003515_pt1 | contig 19549 bp, 12 predicted proteins | sample Ectturendosymbi4_FD_19872 | JGI IMG/M metagenome (IMG submission 19872) | reverse complement strand
CCCATCATCAAAACAACGTAATCTACCAATTTGTGTGCCACTGTGACAGTCGGTACGTTGGTCGCACGTCTCAGCGCTTAGAAGAGCGAATCAAACATCACATCCCAAAATCGATTACCAACCCTCCNACTCCACACATCCGTGAAAGCCTTCCCCGCCCTGGTAAGGACACCAGTCCCCGACAATTTCACGAATCCGCNATCGGTCAACATCTTATTGACAACGCCCAATGTGCNTTACATTACAATAAGGACAAATTCTCTGTCCTCGCTCGAGCTCGCACTNCATTTCATCTCTCCGCCCTGGAAGCGACTTTCATCAAATCTCTGAATCCTCTTCTCTGCAAACAAAAAAATTCGTTTACTACTTGAAGATCTCCTAAACCTCTTAAACTTTCCATTGGTTGACTGTTCCAACGTTTCGACGAAGTCCAAAGTACATCTTCAACCAATGACAACTCGCCTTTTCTTATCTCCTAAACCCTCTCTTATTGGCCACTTCTTTAACCAATGAGATCTCTTCTTTTCTGTATATATACCAGTTCGGTAGTATCTCCACTTCATTCTGACGATATCTCTTGAAGAATGTCAGACGAAAAGCTTTGGGATGAATCTCTTACTTAAAAATATTTCGGAGTTTCAAAAATGCTTCATACACATGCTCTGCTTTTTGCATTGTTACCTTTTTCTGAAACACATAAAAACACTGTTAATATTTACGCATAAAATACACACACATAAATACAGTCTCCGTCATCATTGTTCACTTATGTAAAGATCAAAGTTTTTCTTATTTAGTTCAGTCAACTTCTTCCATGTCAGGGTCTGATTCTGATGATAACTCACTACTGCTGTAATTATTGTTTATTGGAAGTTCTTCGTCTGGTGGTGCAGTAGGGAAGGCCAACGTGTGATATGAATTCTCGTCATTTTTGCTTTCTTTTGTGTTGGGGTTGCACTTTACCACAACAAGCGCTACGTTTGCTGCAAGCGTTCGAGGAACGAACCCACTGGTCTCTGCTTTTTTGCGATGATTCAAATCTGCACATATCTGTATTAAAGCAACCAGTCTCCACAAAGGTGATGGGTTTGAATCGGCAAATGTTTTTAAAATAGGAAATCGATTTCACGTAACACCACGCATCTTCACTGGTAAAATCTTACAGTGATAAAGTCTCTTATCTTTGCTTTGAAGGTGTTTAGCGAAGTGGTGGGCCTCGAATGGCGATCTGAATTCTGGTTTGCATATTACACGCAATGGCGTCTGCAGTGGACGTGGGGTAAAACTCAGTAGATCGGTGGCGTTTGCTTTCATCGGCGCTGAGCGCTTCGGTACGAGCGAAGGGTAATCTGAAAATCGGCCAAGTGCGTCAGAGGCGCTCGCTTTAAAAATAGCATCCTCAAATAATTGGTTTCTTACTGTCCACTGGCTGTGCTTGAATTTTCCAAGAAGCGTTCGATAGGAGAAATTTTTTTAAAGATTTTGATCTTTTGTACAAAAGGAGGGGCGCGATTTAATGATACGTATCGTTTATGCATTTCCATTTTTTACAAGCTTTTGGCCAACTCATTTTTAGAGTACTTTGTTCTTAAATAGACACATATTACGTAAAACGTATATTGGTTCAAAAAGTCCCTGGTGGTTTGCTATCTGCATGCCGTTAAATCATTCAATCCACCTTTGACGAGGCCAAACTATTTAAATACAGTTTGAAAAATGTCCAAACCACGGATAAGAACGATTTTTGTTTGAATCCAGTTTTGATTATTCGAACGTCCTCATTATATTGCGCTATCGTGCGCCATTTTTGTTGCTGTAGACTGAATGTGGTGAAAACAGCAAAAACATCTAAAAACGCAACATCACTCGCAGAAACTTGCTTACAAAGGGCACTGGCCAGTTGTGATGCGGCTTTTTCAAAGGTATAAGTTCACCTTCGCGCTAACAGCATGTGTCACTGACGTACGCCCCATCTCTTGATCTTGGGCGAAAATAGTAAAGATGTTTGTAGAAACATTCACAAAGCTTCTGTTATGCCCATTTTTTGGCAAAAACAGTATTTGCCGAGGTGCAACCGACTAGATTTCCAAAAACTGACAATGGTATATTGGTTGATAATTCTTGACTTTTGGTAACAACAATTTTGTCTGAGCGGACGTTTCCTTTATTGCTATCATGTGTATGCAGCAAAAAGTTCAGAATCTATGTCTTGCAGAGGATTTTCTGAGTGGGCCTGTACTGAACGGGTCACAATCAAGCATCATCATATCCTAAAACGGTGCACTTTTCAACAATTAAAAAAAATACCACATTTTTCCCAAACGACGAAAAGTTACTGAAAATGAGCGTAACTGAAGTGTTTTTTAAAACCATTTGCCGCCTCAATCGTGCCAGCCCTTCGCTACATGCCCCGACACCTGCTATTCTACTAACAAGTTGATCCTCGTAGGACACTGCGCTTTCACTGGAACATGACCGTCAATCTCAGAAAATCGACTAGAATGAAGCACTGGCATTTGCTACTCCTAGATATCAAGATTTTTAGCTACTAAAGCGTATTGAAAATGAACGATGCAAAATATTGCCCTGCATATTTGCGATTTATGCAATAAACTACTATGATCAAAGTGGTTAAGCTTATGCATATAAAGCGATAGATCACAGCGCGGTCATTTGCATTTCTACCATGGGATGCATCTTAAGCCAACTATAAAATTGCTGTGTTCAAGTGTTCAGGTGTTGCTCGCATCCTCCTTATATTGAAACCAGCATTGACGAAAATCGATGGGTTCGTTCGTTACCCAAAGACGCGAGTTTGCATCAAACATTAGCGACAAATGTCTAAAAGTCAACGACGAACTATTTTCAGCCTACCATGCAAAAACGTAAAGAAACAAAATTCATAAAACCACATCGTGGAATCGTCATATCTTACAGAGTTGTTAAGGAATGAATGAAAATTGATTTTCTTTCCTCTTGCACATTCACTGCATCAGACTGCCGTTGATTTTAAGGGAAAATTGGCCATGACTTTGCTTATTTGCTCGTCTGCCACCTTTTTTCGCGTTCGCCAACCATATGTGAGAACATGGTATTTTATGTATATGTTGTACAATATGCTGCTTTTGATGCAACTTAATGTATGCGTTACACGTGAACAAAGTTATTTTGATTGGCTCAGACAAGCATGGGGGGGGGCAAAGATGCTCCATGCACGATATTTTTTACTTTTGTTCAAACGACTGAGAAAGACCTGCAACTTTGAATTGTTCCTTTGTTTGCAAATCTTTACAAGATAGCGTTTGATGCCTGCGCAAGCTGCTGCCAATCGAGGTCACCTTATCAGTTACGAGTTCTTTCTGCGGGAGAAATTTTCAAGAACAAAAACATTTCTCGTAAATTTTATATATTATAAAGACAAGTAACACTGCTTTGATTTCAATGAAACCGGCATAAAACAACAGCTGAGGGTCCATACGGTTTCGTCAAAAACCTGCACAACCGATAGGATAAAACTATCTGAATAAGCCGTACTGATTTCAAATTAGAGTTTCGAGCTCTCTCATCACTCGGCGTGATTTACAAGCATGTTTCTGGTTCATACGCAGGTTCATTTTTTGTTGCTTGTAAGTATTATTACGATTCAGTGAGTGGATCCAAAACGTAGTGCAACTACATTTTTTTATTTGAAGCGGAAACCCCGGACTGACGTGCTGAGCCAATTATTGGAAAACATAGCGTCAGGCGGTCATTGTTCTCTGATTTTTGACGGCCAGACTTGTAGGTGATTGTAGATTTTGCAAGTGCTTTTTTGTCTTATAGTAATTTTCATCACGTTTCCTGTCACGTGCTACGCCTTTTGTTCTTATCTGGATCATGAATATCGCTGCCGTCGCAAACTACTGAAAGATTTACGTTATTGTTGGAAAGGTGGTGAAGTGGCTGTTTATAATTTCGTGTAGGCTTAAATCAGGGGTCTTAAACACGCGGCCCGTGGGCTGCATGTGGCCCATGATGCTTTTTGGAAATTTTCAATTAATTAACATTTACGTTATTTGGTTAATTCATCGGTGTTGAAAATACTCGACTAGCGAGTGAAGAAGATCCTTAACGAACATAGAGACTGCTAGAAATGATTTGCCTATAACTCACGTTACCTTTCGCAGGAAATAAGATGTAAAAGCTATTTCTAGTAAGGTTCAGGTACTGCCATTGTTGCGTCAGCGTCATAATGCGGCCCATAAGTCCTCAGTTGGCCCTCGGAGCAATTTGAGTATGAGCCCCCTGACTTAAGTGGTTGGAGCCGTTAGATCAACGTGCGTATCAGTGGTGGTGGTTGTACATTGCAATGTTTTTGCATCCTTAATTGGCTTGTCACCATGTTCTCAACGCACTAATATATAAAATGATATTAACAACAGCGTCTCTGAATTCAGCACAATATGCTGCAATCAGTAGAAACTTCTGTGAAACAATTTTCAAAACCTCGTATGCATTTTTAAACTCTCGTGAACACTGAGGCAGATTTTTGTACAGATTGAAAAAGAAGTCCTATATATTTATATGCTATGCAAATGTTTCATGAACCAGGCTCTAGCGCATAGCTCGGTTTGACTTTTGCCCTCCTTTAATTTCGGCATATACAGACTCAAACTTGCATCCAGTTTTTGAAAGCTTTAATCGCAACTGCATGAGACTTGACCTCAGCTAAATCTCACCACTGAAAAATTTTCTCCCGGTTCTTCTGTTTTTGGGAAGTCCACTTATTATAAACCAGGATTTACCAATTTTGAGTCTATGTTTCAAATTTTATTCCGTTCTTACTGCAGTCAACTTTACACAGATACGCAGGCGTTTCTTGGACTATACGCTCGTCGTTGGCTGAGCAGCGTAANCGCGAAGATCTTTGGTAGGTGTAAATTTATGGAATAATTNGAAAGTTTTGAGGCACAACCGAGAGCAAGCTGNTATGAGTCCGTGACTGAGCTACAAACGATAACAATCACCACTACACAGTGTCAGCGNCAGAAAAAATTCAGGGGCAAAATATGTGTGGGCCAAACTGTAGTAAGATGATTTTGCTTTGTACATCAAATGTGCGGTAGTGTACTGATTCCACTCCTGATTCTTCACAGAGATGCAAAACCAATGTTATTCCCTTTGCTGCAGTGGCAGACATCTATAGGAATGTAGGGACCCGAGACAAATGTTTCGAGGGGGCACTTTAACAGAAGTAGGCACTCGAGCTACTTGAAACAAAACAGTGAATATTATACTTACGTTCATTTGCATGATAGAAATATATCACATATTTTACGATTTCAAACTACTCGTATGCGTAGCAGACCTAATATTAACCTATTGTTTTTCCGTTCCTCTTACGCAGTCACTGCATCAGAGTGGAGTAGATTTGAAGGGAAAAATGACCATAACCTCCTTGTTTATTTGCTCGCCTGCCACCTTTTTTGCGTACGCCAACCATATGTCACAACACGTTGCCTTTCCATACTGTATGTATATGTTGCAGGACGTGTTGTTTTATGCGTGTGTTGTAGAATATGTTGCTTTTATGTATATGTTGCACAATATGTTGTTTTTTAGGTAGCTTAATGTATGCGTTATCCGTGAACAAAACTGTGCATTGACTGGCTCAGCAAAAAACTTATAAAGCAGGGTTTCTTCAAATTTATCTCAATGCACCAGATTTAGGGGATGATTATTTCATTTCAGAATAATAGATGTAGTGTACAGAGAAACCTCATTGTAACGCGATCGCGAAACAAATAATTTCCTATACTGGGAAACCGTAAATGAGATAAACATGCCCAACTTGGGCCCAACTTTTTCGACCTAATTTTAAATGTATTTGTAGTTCACAACTTCACGTCATAATACTGTTTCTTTCAAAAGCGTTTTTTTACGCGATCTATCGACCAGTGCTATCGAAATCTGCATACGTTTTGTATTTTTCGATTTAAGGGAGGACCCACTTTGAACAATGGTTACCTGACATGTAACAGGTATTCATATTTAGGCTAATTTGGAGATAGGAGCATTGCGGCTTGAAAACATTATGGATAACTGCTGTATAGAAATCCCTGCCTAAATCTTCCTGCGACAAACAGGCTTTTTACCAAATCTGCTGGTCAACATAACCATTCCTTTCCAAGTTTCAAAATATTTTTTGCTTGCAAAAGCTCTAGACCAGTGGTTCTTAACGCGGGGGAACGCCTCCCAGTGGGGCGTCAATAAACTTCTAGGGGGGGGGGCGCGAGCTGTTATGCGCTCTGCAACATGGAAAGTTTGATCAGTAACTTTACCAATAAATAAATTTTTTTTACAACTTATTTAATGTCAGGGGGATTGAAACAAAAGAGAACTACTTAAGAGAGGCGTGGTAGAAGAAGGTTAAGAAACACTGCTCCAGACTGAAGTAGTCATGTCGAAAATTGACACGTCAATCTACGTACTTACTACGTGGAAAGGTATATCATGGCACCGTAAAACTATACTTTACTTGAAGTACATAGGACGACGTATCTTGGTAGCGAAAGTGTTTGCAAAGCTATTGTAGAGTTGCATTTTGCAGAAAGTAATAATAATTAGTGATGAAAAGTTGAAATCTGAGTGATTTTGAAATTATGCCATGACGTAAAATAGGAAGAAAACCTCCTAATCATAACACTTACGTGACATTGTAAGAAAGGGGACTCCACGGCATTTCAAAACAGGGGACCTGAGGCAAGTGCCTCATTTGCCTCATCCTTAATCAACCAGTAGTGGCGGATTCAGCGCCTCGTTTGATATCCATGCGCTCGCTTTTGGCGCTCATAGAAACAGAAATTAAAACACACTCTTTGAAGTCCAAACCAGGGATCTCCAAGCTTGTTCGCCCGAGGGCCATATAAACTATTACACAACAATCCGAGGGCCGGACATCTTACGTAATGTGAATGTCTCGGGATATGTTACATTCTACCAAATCAACACGTTTTTCATAAATATTGGCAAAATGTCTTCGCAGGCCGGATGAAATGACTTCTTGGACCGGATGTGGCTCGCCGTCCGCAGTTTGGAAACCCCTGGTATAAACAATGCTTTGCATCTCGTTGCACTGGGGAATTTACGATCCGGTGTCAAGCGAAATTTCTGGCTTGCGAAATTTCTGACTTCACACCATGTACGCATGTACAGAGTAATATTCTACATACCAAATACGTTGATAAAACTGAGTATTAGCGCTGAGGAATTCGTGTTTAGGTAAGTGTGTCGGGTTAGGGTATGGGTTACGGTGAGAAAAGAAAAAAACTGAGGTCAAGGACTAAGTCCGAAAATTTTCAATGGTGAAACTTATTCCCGTGCTATAGCTTGTGGGTACCCGACATCTAACCAAAATGTTTTAATTTACACAACACACATCAAAAAATGAATTACCAGATGTTATTTCTTTATTCTGAGAAGCAAAATAGCTGAAAAACAGCAACAGGTTAGAAATTTCGCAGAGGTCAGAAATTTCGCTTGACACGGAGTAAAAGCCTGGTGGGTCTCTATTACCGAATAGTAGTAACAATGCTATTATTTTGTCATAATGTTGCCCTTCTGTCATTTTCTGTGTGTGTGTGAACTGTGCTCAGCTAAGGTAATCACAAGCGCAATCCTTTGTTCGTTAGCAAGAGTCTCGATTTGCCGCGTGTCTTGTGAGAAATTTTCCTTTGCATGTACGTCTAACTCCACAAGCCTCGCCTGGAAACGTGGTTGTCATTTAGCCATTCATTGGACGATTTTGCTGGAAATACAACTCTGCAATCGGGAAACAGTCAACAGGCAGTTGAGAAATTTATGCATGTTGTGATGAAAATGTTTCTCCTCAAAACCGTAAACAATCTCACAAAAATTCAAGTGACATTTTGTTTGAATCTTTGAAAAAGCTGTCGTTTTCTAGCGGTAACATAATATTTTGTGGCTTTTTTGTTAAATCTCGCTCAAAAGCAGATTGCTTAAAAGCTGTTGTTCTCATTGTGTAGATGCATGCTTTCACAACCGGATGTTCACCATTGACAAAATAGACTAACTTTCCACGCACTTCACGCAAATTTGTGTTGATCGAACGCNGTATGTACAATNCAAGCGTGAACTACCATTGACCAAGCGATTGNAAAGTGGCTTTTATATTACTCAACGGAGAAGTATGAAGCACGTGCATTCAGTTGACAGCTGCCGAATTTGATTTTCTTTGCAAATACTCATCAGAACTCAGCATGGTACTGGCATGATTACAACTCATACAAAATTCTGCAGCAACTGAAAGATACCTCAGATTAATCATACCAAGCTTAGACTAACTACATGCGGCTATTGCCGGAAAATTAATTGCATTGGGATTATTTGGACCAGAGCTCGTGCAACATAAGTTGCGAGAGAATAAAAGAGACCACGTTGACGTTGATAAGACCTTATATAAGACAATCTGTTTGGAAGCAATGGCCCTCAGATCGGCGGTGCACTGCCGCTTGATACATAAAGTATAGTATCTACAAGACACGATTCACTGGAGAATGCACGGAGCAATTAGGCTGACTCCAAGTGTCTTGATGTGCAAGAGAGTGTAGCTTTTTGCACAAAGCCATACCACCAGAAAACACAATGCCCGTACGCTGCAGAAAGCTCACGAGTGACTCTCATTATAATCTGTCGACGAACAAGCAGCTCCACTCCTTTGCTCAGCCGCTGTAAGTTCGGTGTTCAGAAAGTGCAAAAGTGGGGAAAGCGCACGAAGTGGGGGATAATACTGTACACCTTGTTTGCTCCTTCGTAGCGCCGAAACTATAGTGTTAGACATGGCAGCACTTGCTGTTGAGCATGCCGGCAAAATCAGTCTGAGAGATGTTCACAGCAAAGCGAGACAAATTGAAGCCAAGCATACATTACAGCAATTGAGATTGTCTGTTGCTTTTTATGGACATTCCTTAGCTTCGCAAGTCCTGAATTCTGCAACGATCAAGGCACGACTTTCCCTTCTCATTTTTCGAAACGCGATAGAAGTAGTCAGCGCAGTTAGAGCGGCCAAGCTGTTCGACGAAGTCTTCGTCGTGAGTGATCACCATCAGCTGGAAGTTGCGCTGCTGAGAACGCGATGAAATGATGCTGCGAGGAAAATTGTTTGTTTGTATCGAAGCTCGATACCCATTAAACATTAGATTTTTAGTCACTCAGCCTTACTTCTAATAATTCTACAGCGGAAAACAATACGCTAAACCTTTTTTGTTTTGTTAAGAAAAATGGTGATTTGAACTTCGCGAATGTTGCTCTTTTGTTGGGCTTTAAATGCCATGTCACAGGCAAATGAAAATGTTAAGAAAGCTGCACTATGTGCGGCAAGACTGCATTTTAAGATTCGTACAGAACCGAGAACTTGAGAAAAAAATGATGGGAAATATTGTTTATGATTCAAAATATATTTCAAACGAGAAAAATGACGGGAAATATTGACTGTACTCAGAATGTAAAGATTCGAAAGGACACTTCAGCTCATTTCATTTAAATTATTTTTATCAGAAAACTGTAGAAGTCAGGCTTCGACGCAACTACTTGCTTTCTTTCGCTNTGTGTGCCTTGCGATAACATCCCAAGCACCAGAAGGCCATGGGTGTCGCAAGGGCGACCGGGAGGGGCCTTTCCCCNTTGGATTTTGAAATTTGACATTTTCCTATCAGATTTTTAGCATAAAGGTTGGTTTCTTAGTTGCGAGTGGNTAAAATGAAATTTTGCCACTTTTGCCCCCCCCTACGAAAATCTTTTTGGCTACCCATGGAAAATCCACTATTTGGTCCCTGGAAAAAATCCTCCCGGCGCCCATGCAGACGGCAAAAACGCTGGACCACATGACCAGGCACTGAAAACGACTTTCTCTGCGCATGTTCGTCGTCTTTGAAATAGTTTCTGTGCCATTAGGCTTCGGTCATGCCACCTTTAACAAGAAAGTGTGTGGAATGCAACAACGTGATTATTTATGATCAGTTCACAGTTGTTAATCAGCGCTAAGTTTGCTTCCTTGCTGAAAAGTCACAATTTCCTGCAAATCTCGAACGCAATCTATCGCAAAATGAACAGTCACGAAAACAATGGTTACTTGCCACTTATACTTTTTTTGAGCGATGGTAAATGCTCGAGTGACTGACTTGAAACATTATCATAGAACAAGCGATGCCTCTACGACATTGCGTGACTTATTTGTTTTGATTCGTTTTGTTGTGGTTCGAAATGAGCTTCTAAAACCTTTTATGTGCATTTGAACTCAAAGTTCAATTTCCGGACGTTCAGGCCAGCGGTTAGACTGTCTGGAGGACTAGGATTCGGAATACTTGTTGAACCCACGAGGTCAGGACGAATTTTTTGAAACCAGTTTGAATCTGCCCAATACCAAGATTTTAAATAATATCGAGGATTTTAACAAGTATGGAAAACCACACCACCAGTGTAGCCAGCCCAAAATTTGGGGCAATAACTTTGACTTTAAGTGCGCAACTGTATTTTGTTTGATAAACTACCAAGATATGCTAGAACGTGGGTAGCATGCCTCTCTTGCCCCCCTGGGTACGCCTATGAACCGCACTGTATGAATTTGATGGAAAAGCATCTTTAGACTTTTTTGACGGAAATTCTGTCTCAGCTCACTAAAAAATACGCTTGTCGAAAGTGCACAAATTCGTACAATCTAAATTATTAAAATTGCCATGTTCAAAAAGTCCAGCAGAGATGACCTTTTTCACCCTGCTATTATGAACGCTAAACTTTTGTGGCTACTTACTTGACAAGTGCTTCTCCTAAGCTTTCAATGTTTTCTCTGTCCAAGTTGGTCGTGGGTTCGTCCAGGGCTAGAAAACCGCAATTGAGGCAGAAGGTTTCAGCAAGCGCTAAACGAATCACCAATGACGCAAGAACCTATGAAAGGAAAGGTAAGCTCACTGTCGATGTACGCGTTGAGGACGATTTTACTTCACACGTTTCATTAACAAACTTGCGGATTTTTGGCATATACCACAAAACCTTAAAAATGTAAATTACTTCAAGATTCTAGGTACATATTGATACGAACGTGCCGCTTTCTTCAGTGAGTTCTATAGAACGTTTTGTGTTTGCAGATAAATTTCAATAGTGTCTCCTTAACTTATAGGATATAAGCTTATTTACCGATTATATAAGGACTTTAGTAAAAACGACTGTCTCATGTATGACGTTCTTATCGGTTTTGAATGATTGAGACGTTGAAAACGATTGCGTAAATCAAGGTAGATCTAGATTGCGAACATGCAGGGACATAGAAAGCTGGAGGAAAATTCTGCGGGCCACAAACGGGAATAACCTACTCCAATCAAAGTTGAGCCATTAACTTCAAAAATTTGTCAATTTTTTCGTGTACAGTGTACACCAAAGTGCCTCTGCAGATCGTTTGAGACTTGTTCATTTGAGACCACACTCATTTGAGCACACATTTATTTGAGACCTATTAGTTTGAGAACACACTCGTTTCAGACCACATTCATTTGAGACCAGCGAGTTTGAGACCTGTTGGTTTCAGACCATGTTCAAGTGCAGCTGTTTTGGTTTTCTGTGAATCGCATTTTTACGATCTATCATTTTTTAGGGAGGCTAGAAGTTTCCCAGGGTGACTCCTTTCCGAATCCACAGTGACTCACGCTGCATTGTATATGTAAATGCATTCGTGCTTTAAAACGACCAGAGGCCAAAAAGCTTACCATATCTCGGGTTTCAAATGAACAGGTCTCAAGTGAACGTGGTTTTCAATGAACAATCTCAAACGAACAGGTCTCAAATAAGCGGGTGTCATATGAATGGGGTCTCAAATGAACAGGTATCAAATAAATGTAGTCTTAAATGAATGTCTTATCAAATGAACGTGGTTTCAAATGAACAAGTCGCAAACGAACAGGTCTCTAATGACTGGTAGTCTCAAACGAAGTGTTATCAAATGAATGGTCGCAAATGGAATTGTCTCAACTGTCTTTACATGGTGGATAATAATTCTCACTTTTGACCCTTCAGTACATGTCTTTCCTCTAAATGAGCAATTACCTATGCATATCTTTCTCAGATTCTAACAGGGGTATCATCTATGTTCAAAATTTTTGCTCCCTCCGGCTAAACTTTGTCTTGGACCCTACCATGTTTGCTGGGATTTCATGTTTTTGATTGTCACATATTCAAATCATCATGAGATAGTAAAATTTCCACCCTTTAAAAGCCTTTGTAAAACTAGCATAAATAAAGAGAACTATATCATAAATAAAGGAGGTCAGGACCATATCTTGTGGAAGTGATAACTGTCGCTTAGTATTTTATCCTTCAGCGCAGCAATACTTTTAAAAAGTCATATAATTTATATGAGATCATGCTCAATCAAATCTCCTCCTGTTGACGATAGTATCTCGCCATTTTTAAGTGTATTGTTTATTTCGATAGCAATTCGCATGGTGGTATGAAAAAATTTAACAAGACATCTGGTAAAACGTCTGGTAAAAGTAAGCGCAAAGTAACTAAAAACTTTGTTTTTGATCTTAAAATGAAAAAACAGCTTAATTTATAAACGCCTTAGCCTGGAAATGTCGTTCGCTACCCTTATAGTGGATACATTAGTGAATTGTAATCGACGGACTACGTTCGGCAGTGCAACCAACCCATAACCCTATATAGGTTCTCACACCTTCACAGATTAACACGACCTTTTATAGACTTTCGCAAAACCAACAAGGACCCTTGCGCTGGTTCGTAAAAATTATTCCATTGCACTGAAAGTAACTAGGCAATCAGCTGGAATAAATCGGATTGTTTAGTGACTGAAGAAGCGTTTGCTTAACAGTTCTTTTGACTATTTACAGAAGAGTGTCAAGCAGTAAAAGCAGTGTTTATAACATCGGATCGCTAAAAATTGGTTTAGAAATATAAAGGGACTCTTCGAATCGTCAAATTAGCACCCATGGCTTATCTATGCAAAGTGGCGCCCATGGAAAAAGTTAAATGGTGCGCCCTTCCTAATAATTTGGATATTAGATGTAGGCACAATTTTTACGAAAGATAAACCATGAAGAAAATATTTTTTTTAAACGGAAAATATTTGTGTTTATTTTTGCTTTTCAGCAAACTTAACTTTTCAGCAAATAAAATATAAATTATCCATAACGACTGCAGCATACTTCTATACTCATATACTTTTATTATGATGAATATCAAAACATTCAAATAATAAGGTTATCGTAGTTTGTAGGTCTGCACAATGTTGCCTGACAAAATTGTATATCTTACAAAAAAAATCACACAACATATTGCAACTGCAAACGACAATTTCTTTTAAAATGGAATACTTAATTTGAATTGCACAATAAATTATTTTGTACAAGTCATGTGTCACTTGCGTTAAAAAACACAATGCCATCGAAACACATATCTATCCAGCCTTTTCCGGTTAAATTACACAAAAATGCTAATTAATACAACACTTCTGTGCCTTTATCGAAGCAATGTCGTCTATGATTTCATCAAAGTAAGCTTTCGCAGTTTTCCCTCCCTTTCTATTCTCATCAAAGCCATCACACAACCTTCCCTGACTTATTGTTAGTCAATGAGGCCCGGAGGTATGAAAGAACCAGTTTTTGTTTCCTGAAAGACAAGGGCGGATCCAGCAAGTAAGTTTAGGGGGCGATTTCAGTACTATTTGTTTGTCAAGTCCCGATGATGGGTTCACTACTGCAAAAGAGACGAGGTATACTTAAAAAATTTCTGTGACAAAGCAATAGACGGCAAAATGGCATATCGCGAATGCAGTTTTTCGAATTGTATAAAACCATAGTGAATAAAGTTACTTTCGTAGGTTTTAGGGGGGACGATCACCCCAACCGCCCCCCCCCTGGATCCAACCCTGCTGAAAGATCGTTCGCAACTTGTAGTAGATACGAAGAATACCAGGAGGACTTCAGAACGCAATAGTTTTAAAACATTTTGCCATCTAGAATCTTCTCGTATCATTGCTTGCCATCTATATCTGAACTGTGCACAGCTCCTAAATTGTCACACGTAGGTTTCAGTTTTTCACAGTCAGGACCGTTTCACAAGGCCTTGGACATCGAACAGAAAGCCAGATTTGGACAGAAAAAGCTAGCTCTAAACAAGACTAACAAATTTCTTTTTTCATGAGTTAACATTTTTTGCTCAACTGGCACGGTAACAATACTAACTGCTAATTTTTCGAGGACTGCCTAATGTTCTCTACCTTAGTCTCTGGACTGGGGCATTGTATTCAGCCTATTTATCAGACACTAGTGGCCATCGGAGAAGTTTCGAAAAGTCAGAGCGCGCCGCAGCAGTTTAAGTAATTTGTAATTCTGTATGACCTCAACAGCAGTTATATGTTTAACAGTCAGTTCTCACAGCCACGGACTTAAACTCGTCTCAGCCAGATTGTGACTAATATCTTCTTGCCTGAAATGTTGCAGTGACTTACCTTTCTTATAGTGTGAGAAGGACGAGGTCTGGTAGATATGGCATGCGAGCGTTCTCGTTTTGTCACAATTTCTGACCGTCTTGTTATGTCACCATACCACAGTTTTGCAATGATACTTGGTGGTGCTGGCGTAACACGCCCGATTTAATGCTCTAGCTAGGTTAGGGTGCGGTGCTGATGCAACTTTGCAGTTTAAGAATGCATGGGGCTCAAAATAGAGGTTCAAGAAACTGTAAATAGAGTTTTAAAGTTTGTTAAGAAATTTTTGCACCCCCCGTCAAAGTGGCGCCCATGGCATGTGCCATGCCTGCCATACCCTAGAAACGCCACTTATAGTGCCCGTCTGATGAGGTAACAAAGGTTTGTGATCACCAGTGCGTAACTGACGTGGGGCAAGAAGGCGAGCCGCCCCCCCTGGCAAGGTAAATATAAAAACTAGGCCCCCTTTATTTGACATTTTGATATTTAGTATTCTTTAATTTGTTGTTTTTTTGCATTTTTCGGGGCGTTTTCCTTTTTTTCTAGTATGGACATCCACGACATTCAGAGATTCACTATCATTTCTTAACTTTTTTTCTGAGTTTTGGCTAGTGGGCCAGTCAACGATGACCAGTGAGGCCCCTTCAGGTAAGCTTTGCCCTCTCTGGCTCAAACCCGTAGTTACACCAGTGGTGATCACCCAACTGACTTGATTTTTTATGTCGCGAGTAGGTAACGTTTTCAGTTAATGATTTTACTTAGCTTTTTCGAAGGCCAAAAATGCCTACTCGTTCTGTTTTTTCTCTTCAGATTAGCAAAAACAAACTTTAGCCGCAATCAATCAAAACTGTGCTCAGTACCCAAATCGTGGCAAGTGACGCGCAAAAATAGCATCGCTGACAAAACCCAGTAAACCCGAATCTACGTGAAAAGCGTACTAATCATCACGTTTATTTTTAATTACACGCGGCGTTAACTCAGAGTTTAAACTGGTGAAACTCGCCATGCAGGCGTAATAAACCTTACGAATGTGCTTAAAGTTGTAAACTGAATCGAAATCATATTGAACTATACAAAACAAAGTGTATCCTCCGACTTCTTGTTGCTTTCAAACAAAAAATACAGTAGTCTGAAACTTATCTGCAAAATCCCTCATTGCTGTTTGAATAGATATAACTAATTTTTAGTAAAAAAGACAGAGTAAAACTTGCTGCAGTTTCCCCTTCAGGGCTTTCGTGTGATCATTTCTCCTGTTTCCTTCAAAGCCAACTTATCAGCGACGAAGCTTGTCCTTCAGAAGTTAGCTAAACTATCTCATTTCAAATAGTGGTCAAATGTGCGTGTCATTTTATGCTTTTTATTAAACTCTTCCCAGCTTCGCTAGCTCATTGCCTTAAAAAATAATAAGTTACATACAAAAGTAAGACTTAAGCAAAAGTATTTCAGGCCCATGTCTACGTGAACATGAAGTCAAACGTTCACATGACCATAGCCGTCAGGGAAAATTTTCCCCAAGCAGCAATAAGTAGCACAAGTCAATTATTTAAGCTACACTACAAGTCAAGTATTTAAGCTACACCATGGTACTAAACAACATTGATTTTTTTTAACATTCCACCACTTTTTCTAAAATCAGCAGCACTTGCAATAACATGTAATAGCCACAGTTGAACTTCCGCCTTGTATTGCCTTGGGCAATCCTCATTTCTGTGCATTAGATTTCAAAACATATCTGCTTCATTTTGTTTGTTGAAGTGGATTTGCTCACATTGTTTATTTGTAAAATAGACACCTCAGTTCATTGCCGTATGCTATTGAAAATGACCAACCTTCTGTCCAGCACTGCACCTTCCCCTCATATCCATGGCAGCTCCGCCAACGTGCATCATCACTTTGTACGAAAAAACTCGACGACTGCTTTTGTTGGAAGGGTCCTCTTCGCTGCAAATCTCAATGCACTCTATATCTACAAAAGACAGTGGATGTTGTGGAAGGTTCACGATGTTGATAAATCAAGAAACAATGTGCTGCAGACGAAGTGAGCAAAGCGTGTGTCGAAACAACAGTGAGCGAAAACGCATCGAAAAAGTTGGTGTATTGATCATTGTAACGACACGTTATGGTTCACCTCATGTTCGATCACGACTACAGATAGTATGGGATTGAGAACGAAATTAAGCACAAGAAATGTTCTTTTTTCAAGTCCTCACAGGCAAAAACGCCTCAGTTTTTCAAATTTGTATGAACTGAGATTCTTAGAGCATCACGCGATTTTTTAATCAAAAAGGGGTCCACACGTAACTTAATTTTTGATTGACAACATTTTGATATATATCTACATAATCAAGATTGCAAGTGCAACGCAATGTAGCTGGTTGTGATAAGTTGAATAACCTATGAATATCAAAATACATTGTTAACTTAACGCTTTCACAATTATCGGTGCTGGACGTACGGTTAAAAATTTAATACTTCTGGTCTTTTGGAGAGGTAGTGTGTAACCAATGCAAGTATGAAACTAAATCTAAGACATTTAAAAGTTCTAGGTTTTCTGTAAGCTTTCTAGGAATCAGCCGACTGGGCTCTGCCTTCATCTTTCTGCGATGATTTAAACTTGCACGTGTCTACAGGATGTTCAAGTAACTACTCTCCACAATGGGAGTAAGCAAGGAATCGATAAGCAAATTTTTTAATAGGAAATCGATTTCACGTAATACTGTACTACGCATCCTCAGTCCTCAAAGCTTATTCAAATATTTTATTTCATTTCCGAAGACGTCATATTGCAAATCCGGGGATGTGTGTGGTATTACGTGAAATCGATTTCCTATTAAAACATTTGCTCATCGATTCCTTGCTTACCCACTTGTTGAGAGTGCTTACTTAAATCTAAGGGAGTCACAAAATACAAGCATATGGCAAGCTTAAGCAAAGTAATGACAGGTTCGTGTCTGGCAGTTTATATCTGAACCAGAGCGCGCTTCTCTTCGAGATTACGGAATTGATAGCTGCGCCGCCAATCAAAGACCTGCACACTTCATTTACATTTTGCTAGCACGTCGAGTACGGTTTGTCAACAGTACTGACTCTCGAGGATCATGGAGGCGGACGTCGAGTTTGCTATATTTTAAAGTTTCATCTTGACTGCACAATTCGACCGTTCAGAAAAGATTAGCGCCGAACGTTAAGCACAATCATGTTCGAAGAAACGGGACCTTTAACAAAATGAGATTACTCGATATTTAGTAAGGAAAAAAACTATAACAAAGAAAGATTCTGACCCTTTTTGAGAAATATATCACTGCTGTTATGAGCAGTGGTTTAATGTCTTGCGATTCAGTCATCGAATATTTGCTGACAGTAGAATCAGTTTGTTTTTTAAACGTCCAACATGTCGTCAACCAAAGCTTTGTTCTTGTAAAATCAATTTCGGACTGTTTTTGCAACTCATTTAAGTCTGGCGTCAGTTAAACAGTTTCCACGAAAAATTTTTTCATCTGTATTTCAGCTTTTGTTCTGGGCGCTTATTGCAAAGTTGTTTGCAAGACTTGTTCAGTATTGTGATGACATTCACCTTTTCCACGGTAGGTTCTGCACCATAGCTCTTTGATGATCCTGTTAATTTCTTTCATCTTCGCCTCGTGGATTTGCAGTATGGCGCTGTCGAGTGCCTTCCAGAACTTTCCGAGGTCGTCGGAAACCCGTCGGTGAATCATGGAGTTAATCATCGCGTTTTTGTAATTTTTGTCGGCTTCTCTGAAAAAGATGATCTTGCGTGTCTTGTGCCATCTTGCCAAAGTCTCAAAGTGTTGGATAGATTATACGCAAAAAGCAACATAAAACAGCGGGCATGATACAAAGCAAATGAAATACTAGTTTTCTTTTTACTCAGGTCTAGTCTGAAAACGTCTTTTGTTAGCTGGTATATTTAGAGAAGCAGTGCGGAAGTATAAACAAAAGATACTGACGGTATCAACGGAAGCTTCAGTGTTTGTGTTTGGGTGAATGGGAGACGAGCATAAAACTTAAGGTGTTAATTCACTCCATCCCGGCGCGAATACACCTTTGCTTGAGTTCTAAAGCCCTATCGCGGTGCGCTGTTGTGGTCAGCAGCTCTTTATAGCTGAGGGTCATGTACCACCGAACTTCCTAAAAATCGTGGTTATTACTTTTCACAATCGTTTGTACGATTATTTATGCGAGATACAGGCATGTGTACTTTCCTCGCCTTTCTAGAAAACCTTAATTGTTTTCCTTACGTGGTCTTATTACGTATTACCAGGGCCGGATTAAATGAAAGCGAGGCCCCGGGCAAAGTCGTGACCGCGAGGCCCCTACACGCTGAGCGCAACTCCTTTTCACATGCTCTCGTTTAAACTTTGCAGAAGCACCGGTCAATAACGTCAGAACTGATACGATTTGACAGCCTACGCTTCAGAGGCAATTGGGGTTGACCATTTACGGCGGTTCATATGTGGTTAGTTTGTTCAAACAGAAAGTTGTATCACAAAAAAACGAACTTTTTGCTACCGTGACCCTACACAATAATCTTTTTTGTCATAGACTCTCTGACCATCTTCACTGCACAAATCGTCCATTCACAATGTATTGAGGAAAGATATGTCTACACTCTCCCGCAGATCAAAACGTACACGGTTTAGAAAAAATGTTCTCAACGAAATATCACGCAAAGCAACTTGAACCGTACTACTTGACGGAAGTTTTGCGATGACAGCTTTGCAATAGTTACACCTCTTAACTGCTCCGTGATCAAGTGGACAACAGCGCTTTAATCTGAGACTGATACCCTCACGATCACGACAAACACTTCGCAACTAATTGTTGCGTCAGTGCATTACGCGGTAATTGCAAAGGCGTTACATTGAGAAGAACACTTAGTAACGAACTTATTGAAGTGACCCTGGTCTCCGTCACTCTGGCAATGTGTGCTTTTTGAAAAAAAGTCAGCGACGAAAAGTTTCATGACGCCACATTTTTTTGCACGTGAAATCGTTGATGATTATCTCCAGACCGCCATCTCCAAGAATCTCATGC
>JGI24159J19872_10003512_pt1 | contig 19557 bp, 12 predicted proteins | sample Ectturendosymbi4_FD_19872 | JGI IMG/M metagenome (IMG submission 19872) | reverse complement strand
CCGAAACGTCTCGAAATAAAACATGTATAGTTTTTTGAAGGCTTTTTTAGTGTTGATGAAACTGTTAAGTCTATCCCAGTTTTATGCTCCAAAATTTATTTCAGCTATTCGGGCACTCAGAAAATTCAGAACGGTTTTCTATAATTTCTGTTATTATTTATTTTTGAGGTCAACATTGTTGTTGAACAGAAACAAGCATATTGGCAACGATGTTTTTGTATAAGTTTCCATTGCCCTCAACATTTTTCTTCCTCTGCTCTATCTCTGTTTCGGCGTCCCTGAGTGCAACCATCCATGCTGTTTGCGGACCCAACCACTGCACCGAAGATATACTGCAGAAAATGCCGCATCAGTCTTCAGTTAAATTTTTAGCAAACCATTAGGAAAATAATATCGATTTTTCTTTGCCTGTACGCATGATGGTTTTGTTGCAACGAAGCAAAAAACAGACAGATTTCAGCGTATTTCAGTAAGCGTCAGATGATATCTCAAATACAAGCACCGTTTGAAACCCTAGCACCATTTGAAAAGTGTAAGCGGTGCTGTAACGGGAGAACTTTGGACATAAGCCTTAATTTTTACCCCAAAATTTTCGAATCTTCAAATGCTGTCGATTCATTTTCTCTGCGCCTAAATCGTAAAATATATGTAACATATTTTTCCTTTTAAAGTTTCCCTCACCAGTGAGATAAAGACCAGGGATCGGTGTTTTCGCGCGAGCTTTCATCGCTTGATCGAACTGGAATCGCTTCATGTTGTGATCAATGCCGTAAATCTCACCGTGCATTGAGTTGATGTAATGCATGTGGCTCAGGGGGGTTCCGCCTTCTATCACGTCGACCTGCGAGCAAAAGCATTTAAATTTGGTGGCAATTTGGAAAAGAACGTTTGCTTTATTGTTGACCATTATGCCCAGGAAGCTGTACGAGAACACGTCTGGCAGCGCAGAGTTTTCGAAAAGATGCCACAAAGTCTAACAGAGCTTCAGATAAAAATTTTTGATCGAACGCCTCCGTTCACAGCGCAAAGATCGCCACGTGATAGTAGCGCAGATAGTATCAAAAACATGTCCTTCTCAATTTCGTTTCTACCTAAAATGAAGCGCTCAACAGACGCGGTACGCGTTTCTGAGTGTGGCGATTCTGGAGCAACTGTTAGAAAAAGATCAAAGTGCGATGCATATCCTGACTTAATATATGATTTCAAGCTTTCAAAGTGCTTTCATAAAAGCGGTTTTTTCCTTAGCTAATTTTAACATCTCTTGGTTCTGCAGAACGTTGTAATCGTGTTATCATTTTCGCATGATTTAAGTACCTTGTGTATTTACCATTTTGCCTATGCGGTATTTGATCAAAAACTATTTAGAAAAACGTGTCTATAATGCAGCTTTTTTACCTCAGTCTAATCTGTACAACTCATAGTGATGCGTAGTACTTTATTCGTTCTGTTCGCAGCCTTTGCTCGGCAAGAACCATTATTCCGACCTTGTGGTCTGCAACCAGTTGTAAATAAATAACTTTCGTTCAGTCAGGACGGGCTTATGAGCCAGATCGGACCAAATCATTATCCGCCCTGCCCCTGGCGCAACACCTATAGCCTGTCTTTTATAGGTTTAGTGATTTCTGCGCTTCTGTTAATGCGCCAAAAAGGGCAAAACTTTTACTGCGCAAATGTGCGCCTGCAGCAACACCTACCGTGACGCCTCTACTTTGCACAAACGTTTTTGTGCAAATGGCGCGACCAGTTCGTCCAACGGCATAATTTAGGCCGCTGCTACCATGAAATGCACAAAAATGATCAACACCACCGCGCATTGTTCGTCGCGCATGTCAGTAAGGAAAGCGTTCGGGTCTTTGACAGAGAGGTTTTGCAATAAACTCGCGACAGTCTCCACATCAGCTATCCCACTTTGCGCCCAGTACGCGTCTGGAAAAGCGAAGGAAGACATTGCGGAGTGCTTCTATTTTGGCAGACTTGAAAGCTGCTCGTAAGCGGCAATTTCGCTATAACCTGGTACCTGTAAACTATAGAACATCTCTTCACTTACAGGGTAAGACAGCGAGCTGGTGAGAATGGCAAATTATATTCCTTGGGTGTTGTTGGGATCTCATCCACACAGCGTCGTAGACCTGACAGTGTGGAGCTAGGCGTTGGGTACAAACCATTCTTCGCGGTTTTGAGCCAACAATATTTTTCCAGACTGGGGTGGGGGGGATACTCGTACGTCCCTAGATGATTTGTTGCGTTGAAGAATTATTAATTCCATTAAAAAGATGGGTGAGCAAAATTAGGCTGAAATTAATAGACCACTACCTGTTTTGGTGAGGTATACACCACCCAAATGCAACTACACAGTGCCCTAAACCCGTTCTAAATTAGAAGAGGCTTCACCCTCATTTGACCCTGCACAAGGTTTTAAGGGCTGTCAACTGTCTTGAAGCACTTTGTAGAATCCTGACGTAGATCTGCAGCATCAGGGTTGACTCATGCAAGAAAAAATGAAAACGTAGTTAAAAATTAGATTTCAGCACTACCCGTCTCATATTTTGGAGAACGATAAGTTCGAAAGATTTTGGTTTTGTCCTTTATTTTTACGATCAAACATTTGAGAGCGAACATGAAACAAAATTTGTGATAAAACGGAACTCAAAGGCATAGAGAAATTTTGCCTTGTGAATTTCAACTTGCACATTCCCAACGTTAGACTCCATTTGTTCATATAACTACCTGGTCTGTTCGCCAATCTGTGCGATTTAAGCCTTTGCAACATTGCATGGTTGTTTCATCAGACAATCTGTTTGCAGAGAAAGAAAACCAAGGAACGATATTTCCTTCGGTCGCAGTGACCTATACCTTTGCTTTCCTGAACGTTGAAGCTACTGCCAGGTGATAGGGATTTTATTTGTCCCTAAACACAAAATCATTCTATACCCTGTTTTCCAAAACCGGGAAGTGGCGGACCACTTGCTTCCAGACTTGATCAACACAAATCGACTTCCGACTCTCGTAAACCTGGTCTCGCTTTTGAACTCTCTCTTCCTTCCAGTCGCCGAACCAGTCTGCGTTCACGAAGATGACAATCACACATGTCGATTTTCCTGCGATGAAAATGTTATATTTGTATGTTATCGAGGTCAGTGATGTGACACTGCTAACACGGTACTTCGGGGTAAGACAGTGCAACATGCACGCAGCCAGTGGCGATTGAAGTTGCTGTTGAAGATTTAAAGCAATGTGCTTCAGATTCCTTTCATATTGATACAAGACGAGTTTCTGAGAGTGCCTTCTATCTTTCCAACCTAGATCAACGCATTGTAAGAAACGCAATAGGTTGAGCATATTTCATAGTTTGAATAGCTTTATAAGCACTTATATAGTGATTACCATGCCAAAAAACACTTCGACAAAACTTTTGCAACCGTCTAGGTGCAATGAAAATGTCTTTTTTCAAATGTTTTGCAAGGAGATCGAAATGGGAAAGCGATACCTAGAAGCTCCAAAAACGAAAAGATTTCCAAAGAAACAAGATTCAAACCTGGGTATCTCTTATTCCACGAGGAATCTTTGGCAGACGGAAATGACACGAACATATAAGGTATTTCAGCCGTCGCGGCGTCTTCTCGAGACAGGGACAGATATTCAACAAGGCGCCTGCTCAAAAAGATCGAAATCGAGAAGTTACAACCGTAGCAGGTCTGGCGTAAAATTGTACAGGGACGGTCCAGAAAGATGTATCCGCTTTTTATAAAGTAACATTTTGTATTGAAAGGAAATCTTTGCAATTTTTTTTCATTGATTTTTCTTACAGACATGTAAGTTTTGTGTCGTGTAGGTTTTTTCCTCGTATACAACACTGTTTTGCGAGCACAGCTCAATAGTTTATATTGTTCTCTATCCAAGCTCTTTGGCGCTAAATCACGTGGCTACTCGCACACTGATGTTTGTAATGACCCTGGTCAATATCTCATGGGGAATTCTCCTGATTTCTGTTGGAATGTTATTCTTAAGCGCATCAGTGATTTGGGATTGATGGCACAGACACTGTCTTTTAGGAATCCTCACCAGAAAATAATCCAAACAGGGTAGGTCTGAAAATTTGCCTCATCACTGACAAAAATGAAGGCCAAGTAATCAGGATGATGTTTGCTTGGTTGACTGATGGTTTGTCCAAAGGCACATCTCTCGGTCTTATTTACATCAGTCTGAAGTTGTAAAATCTGTATCATATGCGGATGTAATTGGACGTCGCTCTTCAATGTGCGTTGCTGGAATGTCAGCCTGGCGCAAACACGTCCATTGCTCCCCTGTCACCATCTCTACTTATTTGCCGCAGAAGGTGTTTTGTCGGTCTAGAGCAGTGTTCCTCAAACCTTTTCATTCCAGCGCCCCCTTTTCACTCTGGATACATCGTTGTCACCCCCCGAGATTGATAAAGCAAATACGCAAACACAAGGTAGTTTTTTTAAATAGTTTTATTTAAAGAAATCGATACAAATCCTACCGGAACCCAGTTCAGTTCAGTATGATGGATGTGCTTGGCGCCCTTCACAAAAACTTTGAAATAGTGGGACACATGTTAGTGAGGTACAGTCGTAGATCACCTCGCTTATGAATAAACAAGTGGTTTCTTTGCTTTGAGAGCATTAAGGTCACAGCAGAAGTTAACTCAAGATCGTTACCTGAAGTTAACTTAATGATCCATTAGTGGTTGAGAGTTTTCTCCGCCTTTACGTTGCTTTGCCTCCCTATCGCCCCCTCATTTTATTTGCCCCCTTGCCCCTCAAAATCGCCCCCTTGGGGGCAATTCCACTCACTTTGAGAACCACTGGTCTAGAGTGCACTGATCTTCCAATCTGCTCAGTCGAGTGTATTTAAGTAGTTTTTTCATTTTCAACTTCTTACGGTACGATATGCTTGCTCAAAGTTATAATGAACTAAAGCCTGAGTTTTTATAAGTAAAAGTATGTTGATTGATAAGGACCAATTCAATAGTTAGACTCTTACAGTACAATTTTATGCTTCCTTAAATCAACATTTTCACGATTTATATGCAGAAGCGAATTCGATGGGCCTACATGAAAGCAAATATGGCGCAACTCAACCACAAAGTGAAAACCAATATTTTGTGATTTGATCTGTTTAACTTATATCTTCACACCAAATTCCTTCCAAACCCCGAAAAGTCTTTTCGATTGTTAAAAAAAACGCTTGTTTTGTCTTCTAGTGGTCGGATGCAGTCGTTTTATGCGAATGTGCTTTGCAGTTGAAACATATCAACAGCGAAATAAGCAATGCTTCTTCCGGCCGCAATGTGGTGTAATTGCATTATGGTCGAGAAAAACAAAGTAAGAAATTTCGTGCTCTGCATAAGCGTTTGGGCGACGCAGAGGTGACTGTCTCTACTTTAAAATATGGAAATATAAGAATTCTGTATTTATGTTGTAAACTCGCAGGGGTCGGCAACCTACAGCATGCGTGCCGCACTAGGCACGCCAAGCAATTTCCAATAGCATGCAGAAACGTCAAGTTTTACATACCAATTTTGTTATGGTTCAGACACAACGTATATTGTCCTTGACTTGTATAAAAATGCATTTGTTGTTGGCACACTGAATGATTTGAAACCTTACGTCGGCAGACTCAGCACACGGTAAGCAAAAGGTTGCCGACCCCTGTACAAAGTATTTAGGGTTTTCACGAACGCGAAAGGGAATTGTTTTGATAATTAATTAACTACGGAACGGAAATACGCAACAAAATGCGTCAGGAGCGCTGTTGTAACTATTGCCTTGTATAGTACGTGGCACAAGTATAACAAAATGCAGTCACGTTTCGAGGTCAAACAAGATGTTAGGCCTTACTCGATTCAAAGGTTTGTGTAAATTCATCAAAGCTTTTGCTAAACGTTTCAGGTATGCCTACCTGGTTAAGTTGACGTCATAATCAACAAAGAAAATTTAGGGTTATTTGACCAATTTCCTGATAGGTGAGGTTCAGTTGGGGAAAAATATATAAATCGAAGCACAACTCACTTCAATGTCGCGAGAGAAAAATCAAAGAAACAAAATGCTCAAGAGAAAAATTTAAGAAACGAAACTTTCATTGGTCAATATGAAAACATATAATAATCTGTAACCCTATATTTGGTGTGTGCTTAAATTCCTTGAACCAAAAAATTATAGTCAGCAAGACATCTTAAACAATATTTTGTTAATATCCAAATTATTTTGGTTTAATCCATATTCTAGCAAATGCGCGTGTCAGAAATTCACACTGGGCAGCCTAGCATTCACACATAATCATGCACAATGGCATTTGTAAACGTGATATTTGTGAGCTTTCTTTTCAGATTATGAAAAGTGCTGCATTTCGTGATGGATACACCTCCTCACTCAAAACGATTGAATAAAACAAATCACGCAATAACTATTGTTCTCATTCAGCTTCGTTTGCACTCGCTTCACACTCTCTGTAGAGCGTTGCCAGTGGCCAGAGGCGACCACCTCCGCTTGCTTGCGCCAGTGGAAATGGCAGTACCGTGAGTGAACCCTTTCCTTGCACGCACCCATTAACGCCAAGCATCAGGCTGAAGTAACAGGTTTATCAAATCTACGCCATGACCAGACCGGCGATTGAAGCCAGTCTACCAGCTTTAGTAGCGCGTACTCAACCCACTGTACCACGTATAACTTATGTTAAAAAGTGAAATTACCATGCAACGACTCTCATGCTACATTTTTGTATGGTTTCCTAGTAGAACCCTGGTAGAAAATTAGCAAGACTTGGAGATATACGCAAAACTCGTAAGAGTCGTTTATTATAGGCTCCTTCGCCTCCACCACGTCTTTTCCGATCGCTCGGCGTATGTTGGTGGAGTTCGAAGAAACTGAAACATGTTCTTACTTTTCGCCGTCGTCACAAGAAAAAATCCAGTAATTCCTGGCCAGTAGACCAAGTTCCTCCGCGGTCCCTTTCAATCCCATCATGATTTGCATGCGCGCAAAACTTGGTCCAACCCACTTAAGATCTTTCATGACCCCTGACGTGATTAAAACACGAGACGTGTTTACTTCAAATTTTTGATTTAAGAAAATATATGTTTTGCAAGTTGATATGATCTTGCAAACTTGCTCTCTGCCATGCCTGACCTTGAATGAAAGATCACTTTTCGCCATTAGGTGGCGCAACAACTGGAAAGATAAAATCATCGTTTTTTTTAAGGTTTATATGCAGTGTCGTTGTGAAAGTATCAATGTGGTACTTTGGTTACGCGGAATGCTTAAGCTTTCTACCAGATGTAACAGCGCGTTATTGAAGTTCTTGCTTCATACCGTATCCATCTCGAACATAGGAAGGCACCAGATTGTAATATGTGTTGTATATACCGGCGTCGGAAATAACCACCGGAGCTCTGATTTCGAATTCGGGAAACGCTGTCGTCTTGGCCAGTTTCACACCTGCAAAACAGAAGTACCCTGAGGTTGGTTGCCTAGTTAGTAGACTTTCGAAATTTTCAACAATGCAATAGAGGATGTTGTCAGTGTTGACCAAAAAATAGGTTGCCGTACAACAGCAACTATCCTACTAGTAAAACAATCTTGTTCTACAGAAAAGCACTTAAAACATGGTTTCAGTGCAAACATACATCTGCATGGGCAATAATACGTTTTTTAAACGTCAACATGCGAAGTTGTAAAAGTCAAAAATCGATTGCAGGCTTCAGTGACTCGACGCGGGCGACAACAACGAGGTTTATTCACTATATGGTCTGCACAAAAAAGAAATAAAACGCACAACGTCAAGTTCCTTAATTGGCTACGTTGAAAATCATTCGTTGCAAGGAATATGCATTCCCAGTTCTTCAAAAGCAACAGAAACAGGAGCGTTGTATTTTCCTGTGTCTTTCTGTTAATAGATATAATTACTTAAATCTTTTTTTTCTTTTAGTTGATAAACGTTTGTCGAATGGATTCAACCTGTCAACCTTGAAAAAAATACCAGAATGTTTGATGTAAAAACAAAACAAGCCCAAACATGCGTGCAGGTATTCAAGAACGGGAGGGAAGATGATGTAATTCGCTTGCATGAGCAACAATTTGTATAGTTGAAACTTGGAGACAGTATAAAACTTCCCCTTCGTTTATAAGCACCTGCACACAGATCACAAGATTTTGTGAAAGCAATGTGATGCGAAGACTCTGAAATGGTCCTTCGAAATGCAGGGCAATTCGCATCAAGTGATAATTTGAAAATTTCCTCGAACTTGATTTGAAAACACAGTTTGCTTCATACTTTGTCGTTTGTTTGAAAAGGAAATCAGAGTCAGGACGTGCATTAACTTTCTTACTGCACTTGGCCATATTTTGTGATCTTCTGAATAACGCCATGCGTCTTTGAAAAATGCAAAAAAAAATTAGTTTCATAAAGAAAATTAAGCGAGATTGAAATAAACGACGCTGAAAGGCAAATTTTACCAAAATGTTTTTTTCCAAAGAGCTACAGACAACGCAAAAGCTTGTTGCAAACAATGACAGTTCTCAGCCAATCCTCACTCATATGGCTTCCTGAATGCAATACAGAAGATAACAAATAAGCAGGGTTTGAATAAACTACTCACCGCAAACTGTTCCTTTTTCGTACATGATTTCTCCAACGCGGCCCTGAGCCAAAACAGCTCCTCCGACTCTCTCGATACCCGGAATTATCTGGAAAGCAATCTCACTTGCGCCACCGTGTGGATAATAACCATCAGTCCGAGTCATGTGATCAGTAAGCCATGCATGTATAACAAACGGTGTTTTGCTGGGCATGGAGCCTGTTGAAACAAATCCTAAACAAGTTTAGGGGGGAATCTAGTCAGTAAGTGTAGGGGGGGCGATTTCAGTGGTATTTGGCAATCAAGTCTCATTACGGGTTCACTACTGGAAGAGAGATGAATTAATTATGCTTCACAACACCGCTGTGACAAAACAATGGACGGCAAAATGACCTTAAATCGCGAATTCTGTTTTCCGAATTGTTCGAAATCATGGTGAAAAAAGTTGCTTTCGTAGGTTTTAGGGGGGCGATCATCTCTCCTGGATCCGCCCCTGAACTAGTTTCTGCTTAGGTAATTTCCCGACACCAAAGTTTAAAATGCTTAGTTGCTCACACTACCCGTTGCAATTGCTACCCCAAGATCGCATGACATTAGATTGCGCCTGTTCACTTCTAACGTATGTTTTACTACAAAACAAAGAAAGGCAAAAAAACTTATTAAGAATATAACCGCAAACATACTTCGTTTACACAGCGATCACATGCCATCGGTTTCAGACGTGTAGCCAGGTTTTAAGGTTTGGGAGGCAAAATAGATTTTTAGGGGGGAAAGATTTTTGTTTTTATTGTATGTTTAAAACAAACTTTTCTAGGCACACCAAAATTTGGGGGGCATACAAATTTGGAGTGGCACTGCCCCCGAATGACCCCGTGGCTACGTGCCTGATCGGTTTCCTTACTGATTAATTTTAGAAAGATTTTATGATTTTCGCCGTAGTGTCGCTTGATTCAGTATTTCGTTTCATAAATTCGGTACGTTAAAAAGCAATAGCGTTGTGTTAAAGGAAAATGCGAACCAGCACCGGAGATAATTTTTTGTGAAAACAAAAAAAAAGAAAGTGGCGGGAGGCACCAATATATGTTGGGCACAACTTCAGTTCATTTTTCTTGGGACTCCTGGGAAAAAGATCTGCGCTTTTTTGAACATAAAAGTGTTGTTGGTAATTTAAAGAGTTTAGAATTCAGCATTTTGCACAAGGAAAAAGATAGACTAGCCCGTTGCTTAGTGGTAAGTGCGTCCGTTCCGTGATATTAGGTCTGGAGGTCGACTCTCTCGGTCGGGCCTTACCCAGACCTTGTAGCATTCTTATCAGGCGCTTAGTGTACCGAAGAGCTGCAGTGACTTTGCAGAAAGCAAAAACAAGTCACGTGATACTAGACCTTCAAATACTCAGTTATGGCGCTACAAGACCGCTGTTGTCATAAAGTAGCATCATAACACTATCTCAAAACAAAGGGTGAAGAAATATTTGACAAACATACAGTTTAAACAGAATCGAAGAAAAATAATGCTTGTGGTTGTTATGTATCTTTTGGAAAGTTCAACCTCAACTTCATGTTATTGTCATGAAAATACTTCATTTTGATTTAGACAAAGTTGTAGCCCAGCGCAAAAGAAAACGTTTGGAGAGCAGATGCATTTTTTATTGCTTAGAACAGGTAAAACAGCATACGCTACTGTAAAAGTAATATCAAGCCATATGGCAGGTGATAACTTATAAAAATCTGGTTTGAAATGATGCTAGTATTTTCCTAAAAGCATCGGCCGTTTACGCCATAAATGATCTGATTTTGAGAAACAAAGATTTGGGAGGTTGGGTCTTTCGATTTACACAAGTTGCTATTTGTTCTTGAAGAAATGCCGCTTATGGTTTGTTTTGAAGTCGTTTTCTTTCTACTGCTCTACTGTAACGAGATATATGGTATTTTGATAACGCAGAGGCAGTCAAGACGCAAGAATTTTTGTAGTTGGCAGCGCATCGGAAATATTTTTTTTATAAACAAACAAACAAACCGGATTTCGTGTAAACTGGTTCTGTTAAGTTAAAGATGAGCTCTAGTCCGAGTTGAACTTTTTTGGCAGTGAACACAAGTTTAAACTCGAGGTAAACGTTTTGTAATAAATGCTGTTCTTTGTGCAACTGATGCTGTTGCATAGCATTTGCCACCAGGTTCAAATCAAGCAGATAAATTCGACATTCCGGCGATTATTTTATGATTTACGATTCCCATGCTTCTTGTAATAACTTCCTTCCAACCCGTTTAAAAAGTGTTTGGTCCGTTAAGGTGCGGAGGCGTGCTATATGAGTTCGGACGCATGGGGATTGTCAAAGGCTGAATATTGTCGTTAGTGCAGTGCAGAGGTAATAGGCCCTCTGGACGAAAGGCATCCATGCAAATACCAACCGATTTGACCAAAAATATCCGCAACTTGTCGCAAAGGTCTGCAGGTCAATTTTAGAAGTGTATTCTCTCGGTTTTGTATTTTCTGCAGATCACAGATAATTGAAAAAATGGCTGTAAACAATTAATTTCCTAAACACATCAAATTAAGAAAAAATAGCGATGTTGCAAAAACCAAGCAAATGCTATTTCTCTTTCAAAGCGGTATAGTAAAATTTTAAAATTTGCAGATAAGCCCAGATGCTCACAAAATTGTCCTTTTTTCTAGTCCACGCAAAGCTTGATGTAATTCTAAAAACATTGACATATTTTCTGTTTTAAACTTTTGAGGCTTAATCAGTCTCTTTTACAGTATTGTCGTTACCTTACAAATGCCCAGCGTTCTTCAAACTCAGGATGGTATGCGCCAGCTAAGTCATTTAGTTTATAGTTTAAGTTTAACCTTAATTTTACGGAAGCGTTCTGCAAAACTCCGTTCCACGGTTAAGTAATGGTACCAATCAGGGACGCAACCAGGTGATATTTTCGGGGGGAGGCAAAATGATTGTAACTTGTTGAACATGATTTCGGGGGGGCAGTTGCCCGGTTGCCCACCCCTGGTTGCGGGCCTGGTAGCAATAATACCGTAATCTCCCCAGCAGTGCATCAGAACATTTTTCAAATCTTGGTTGTCGGTTAATTGATCGATAACCTTCCGCAGTGACCACTCAGTCATACGTACATAGCTGCAAAAACAAAGATTTGTCCGTTATCAACTTTGTTTGCTGCAAACTTGAAACTGCATTCAGTTTAATGTGTCCGACCTACCTTCGGAGAAATACCCTGTGCAACCCAAATAACGACGCCAGCTGCAGTAAAAGTTGTGGTAGAATCTTGAGGGCACAGTAGACCAGAGCAGTTGATCGGGCAAGCTGTTTCAAGGCAAATAAATAACAAGCGCTGGATGGTGTGTGACCTGTAATGAACTTTCAGCTGGAAACTATCACGTGATCTCAATCCTGTCTTTGTTAATTTGCAATGTTTGTGGCACATTTTCCAGTAGATGATAATTTAGTCAAAAGCTAATGTTGAAAATACTCCAAAACAGCGCTAGTGCTTCTTGATAGCATTGAAAGGTGGAGTTTGGAGTAAATAGTGGCGCAGTGGTTAATGATAAAGTCAGCGGCTTCTGGACAACAATAGTTATAGCCGCGAGCTTCCCGAAAAAAGAAAGCCCTTTATTACATCACAAGACATTTGCATGTCAGTCAGCATTCAGCGTTTTTCATTAATTTTTCGCTCATTTTTAAGAGTCGTATAGTTTTCGAGTCACGTCAATGAAATTCCTGGAATAAAACTGCCCCTGGCTTGATGCAAACCAATTGCCTGCTCTAGAGCCATTTTTTAAATTGCCAAAATTTTGAGGCAATAAAGTTTACAAGCATATCGTCTCTATGATCAATCTTGTACGCAAATCTATTTTGGCTCTACCAATGCTGTTTCTCAGTGTAGCGTATGAAAACAACGGTTACCTCCAGCATCTTGTAATACCGTAGAATTGCTTTTTCTTCAAGGGGAAAATGTTTTAAAAGAACTTTAATCATTGCGTCTTTTCCCTTCACCACGGGATATGATTTAACTGATCCATCTAGAAAAATATTTGAGGCCTCCGTTTCAAGAACCTGCTTATTTGGTTAATGTGGAAAACAATAATTTTTTATTTGTGTCACTGCAATTTACGGAGTACCACATCTATGAACACAGACAGAGCGAAACAAGCTGGAAAATATTTTTCCCTAGTAGAACTTCATATGACGAAGTACGACTAATACAAAGCAGAAAATAAAAGATAACAGTAAAACCCCCGTGGTTCACTCAGTTGACATGCTTGCGTATCGGTGAGCGCTGATATATTAAGCGAGTTTGCCAACGAAAGTGAAAGCAAAAAGTAAATACGGTCACAAATACTGCAATAAAAGAACAGTTAAAAACCCTGCGCTCTGCCAGTAACCCTCAGGCTTGTGAAGCGCATGCAAAGAATAGTGTCAGCCTTGTTAGAGACACCGCAGCGCTGATGGAATTGACGACACTATACCGTCAAAAACGTATGGGATATTTTTCTGGGGCTTTGATAAAAGTAACCAAATGGTCATTTCATTCTTCCCCTAAGAATATTTTTGTTGGCAAAACTGAGCGATTCTTGCTCAAAAAAACAAGAAGCATTGTTTTTAACCATTATTTATGCTACACTCATTTTTAACCAACCATGCCCGCCCACTCGTTACATGAACGTGAGAAAAGTGCTTTAATAGCAATTCCCAAAACTTTCGTGTTTACCTTTTACTAAAAAGTCGCTTCGGAAACACTCTGGGCAGGGCATACTTCTGCCAAATGTCTTTCCAAACGCGATTGCAGAAAGTTTCTGGCACAAACGCAAGTGATGTTCTCGATTGTGGCTGAAAATTAGCATATTTTGAATATTTTAGGTATTTGTTGTCTGTACAGCAGCATGTGAGGCAACAACAATTGCCGCAGATATCACTCTTTCATGCTTTGGTTTACCTTAGCGAAATTGGTGGTATAATTCCTATTGAGGAGTATACAACCAAGTGTATTTTGAGGAAAAAATTTTAAATACCCCTATGGTCCAGTTTTCAACTACCGGTATTCAAGTATGACCGTTTCGATCCTATTTGTTGATTAGTGTGAAAACAATGTTGTTAGTGAAACCTGAAACATTTGAGCAAATCATCTTCAATGAAAAACTTCATAAGCACAAACTGATTATTAAAGATATCGGGTAATGTCAATAATAAGGAATTGTTAATTTGCCATTTACAACTAGAATGAATCCATCAGCAAATTTTTAGTCAATTTCAGGTAAAATTACGCATCATCAGTCCTTATTTAAATAGAATCTTGAATATTCAACCATGGGCAAAACAGGCATTTGTCCCCCCTGGAAATTGAGGCTAAGAACCAAAAATTTCTAGAAAACCTGAAGTTATCAGCTGAGTTCCGATTAGTTCATTTAATTGCTGCAATGACAGTTTATTTGCCGGTATGACACTGACACTTCACAAGAGCCAGGTTCACTGTTTTGGTGTCATGCAGTGATGAGATTGCAGTTCACTCATGTCCACTCCTTTGCCTGCAGATGCAGGTTGCGAAACTTGCTAGCGGATTGTTCTTTATTGCGTAACAATAACACGGCAATAAATCTTCAAACGTTTACTTTAAGTCACGGTAATAGGCGTTTTTCCATTAGTCGGCCTGGGTATCTAGGTTTAATTATGAAAAATCGCGTTAAATCTGTTTTTTTTTAAGTGATAAATTCATCAGCAACTTCAGTGTGTTCAACAATATGAAGATAACCTTACATTACAGTGTTTGCATGAGCACATCAGGTGAGAGAGAAGTACTGTATGTATATCGTATATGAAACAGAACGTGTTCAATCGGTTTCATAACCTCATATAAGATCATTGTCGGGGTTATATATATAATGTGATTGTCTCTAAAATGCCAATTGAAGTAACTGGTGAAAGAGGGTTAGAGCTGATTGTTTAAATTTCGAAGTTTCCCTATGCATACAAATTATAAAACAAATTTCAATTACAGGAAAAAGGCATTGGGATTGTATTTTTGCGGGAATTTGGATTCCGCTGCATTTCAACATTGCACACAGTTTCCTAGTGTAATAACGAACGTAATCCTGCAATAAGTGAGAGATATCATCAACCAAGTATGTTACCAGTGTTGTGAAAAACCTCTTGAGCAACAAAAAAGGTCATCCAAATGTTAATGTTTGCGCTGCAGAAGAAAACGTCGAAGAGGAACTATCATTAAATCAGTATCCGATTATCGTTTCAATTAAAATAAGCACACTCATATGTCTTTGTTCGTAACACAAGCTTTCTGGGTTTTTATTGTACGAATATGTTTTTTTAGTGTATAATCTGGTTTTATTTGAAATCACGGAATGGGAGTCCTTCATGTGACTTGAACATAGACATCTTGGGAGGCAATACAGCTGGAAAGTGACTGCTGATAGCGGTAAGCCTCATATAGTTTTATACTGTGTGAAAAGAAGCATGAATAATTCTGTAGCAATGCTTCCACAAGTTTGAAAAATCCATTGTTGGTGTGAGACTGTTCTCAACGTGCCCGAGTGAATAACTTAATCAAACGACCCTTATGCAGGATTTTTTCACACAGCATAAAATTACGTGGCTGGTTAGAATACCTCTATGCCAGCTATGTCCAACCCGCGCCCCGCATGCAGCCCAGTCGAAGGTTTTGTGCGGCCCAGTTCAGGTTGCCGCTGTGGTAAAAGTATCCTACATTCTGACAACCTGTCCTTATCTTGATAATTTTGATTTTGACATTTTGATGCAGGTGGTCTTCAGCGCAAACTTTATCACGTCTGTTACCACTGCAGTTAGGATACGAACGCTGGCAGTACATTAGGTTGAGCTAAATTTTGTTTGCCAAGATCAAAACTAAGCCTTTCAATGTGCGGCCCTCATTAATATGTCATGCAGTATGCGGCCCTGGTCAAGTTAGTGACCTATGTTTCCTCTGAGATGCGTAGCTGTGCAAATAAGCAGTACCACTAGACCCGTAACCGGGGGGGGGCGCAGGGGGGGTCGAAGCCTCCCCTAGAAAATTTTTCGCCCCCCTTGGAAAAATGTATTGGACATCGATGATTAAAATTATTGGACATAGTTCGAAAAATTTGGGCCCCTCTCAGAAAACTCTTCGCCCCTCCTGGTGACCCAAGCTGGTTACGGGCCTGAGTACCACCAGACCCTTTGCGCAGAGGCATCTCATTTTCGCGCAACTGCAACATTCCAAAGTTGATATCGTATATATATCGCACAGTTTGAAATGCTTCACTAGTTGCGCGCCCACATGGTTGCGCAATTCCATGCTCACTGAAACAAATATTTGCTCAGTGTAAAATTTTCTTAGAGGGAACAGTGATAGTGACATAATTTTTGGCTCAGTAATCCATTTGGGTTGGACATAGCTGATCTATGCAGATGTGGGAATACGTCTTTATCGTTAAAGTTTAGTTCTGACTTGTTAGTGAGCACAAAGCTATATTTGCTGTGGCGAGTTTTCGTAATTGATCTTTTTCAAAAGCCTGCGTGGAGTTCTAATTTTAGTAAGTTGTCCGATGGTTTTGTCAACATATAGTTCTACTTCTCATGGCTTGAAACAGTTTTACGTGAGTGTCTAATTCTCTTGTTTTTCCACCGCTAATGTTGTTCCAGCCGCTGATTATTCTTAAATTATGTCTTGTTTGTAGAAAGTGCTCTAAAAAATGGATATTAAGCAATTTATGCAAAAAAGCATTTCTGATGGCCGAAGTGTAGAAAACATTTCAGACAAAAGATTGAGAAATGAGGTTCAACCAGCACAGACTAATGGGGTAGAAAGGGTAAAGCGTTTTGTGAACGTCCATTTGCATTGTGCATTGTCAGCAACCTGAAAGCATAAGCAAAATTTCGACGTTGCCCCCTGGAAAAATTTTTGCGGACGCCCACGTATTCGACGTAGATATGTGCAAGTTTGAATCATCGCAAGAAGATGAAAGCAGGGCGCAGTCGGCTGATTCCTCGAAAGCATACAGAAAACTTAGTGGTTTTAACTATTGCAACAAGAAATTGCCAAAAACGCGTGAGATTTTGTGCATTAGAACATTAGAAATGCTTACAAAAAGTTTTAGGCTAGTTGTATTTTTAAAAGTCTAAAAATTGTACATATAGCAGGGTTTTTTTAAGGAAAATGTTAGGAACCCAGTATGGACCTGTAGGGACCCGATTTCTCTGATTATAGGGACCCGATTTTCAATTCTAGGGCCCCGAATCGGGTCTCTAAAACGCCTTAAAAAAACCTTGAATATAGCAATGAATTTTTTATTTATTTGCTTCTACAACACAATGAAAACTTCATTCTATATCCTGATTACCTGACTTATCGATGACCACAGTCTCGTACTGTTCATGAAAGGGCTCCCACTTTAATTGGTTGTCAGTCAGGAAGTCGATCAAATATTGACTTGTTCCGCCCTTTTCCATGTTGCCAACGTAGTGAATACCTGCAAAATCATCAGAGACCGATATTAATCAGGGTTTCCCAATTAGACATACGTCTGTGCAAGGCCGCAACCAGCTGATATTTTCGGGGAAGGCAAAATGATTGTAACTTGTTGTTGTACTCTTTTTGGGAACAAAATGGTTGCAACTTGGTATTCTATACCAAACAACTAAAGGGGAGGGCAATTGGCGGTTGCCCCCTTGTTTGCGGGCCTGCATGTGTGAAATAATGCAGAGCCGGCAAAAGCATCGAAGTAGTGATTTTGTCGTATTTTCTGGTTAAATTATCCATTTAATTAAGGATGGTTTTTAACATAACGCAGTAAATATGTGACCATGACAGAAAAAGACTTCAATATTCATTGTGGAAAGGAGCAGTAATATTGGAGTGGAAAAAATACCAATTTCAAGCCGCGGGTTCAAAGCCTTTCGAATATGATCAGGTGATAATTATTTACCAAATTCACTGTACTCTTGTGCTTAAACGATTGTTGCCAATATTGTGTCAAATTTCTACCAATATCGTATTCATATCCCTTGTGATGATAAGCGTGTGCACATCCTCCCAGCCTTCCACGCTGCTCAAGCACGACCACCTTCTTCCCGGTCCTTGCCAACAAACCAGCGCAGGTAAGACCTCCAATGCCGTTCCCAATCACAATCGCGTCAAGATTTAACGGAACAAGGTTTGGTTTGAAACCTGCAGTATGAAAAGCGCCTTTAATACCACAGTGTGATGTCCTTTGAATACGTTTACACAGCAGAAAAACTTTTGATTTTCAATAAAATCAACATCTAAACTAGACTGCTGGTACAATTCCTGATGAAGGTTTTGTAAAAAGCTGTGAGAAGGTTTGTTATTCATGGTTTATGCGCGGAAGTCACGGTGCACGAACTTTAAGCTTTTGATGCTGAATAAGTTTACGCTAAGTTGAGATTTGAAGAACTTTCGCACAAATGAAATGATTTTTCGTTCTTTGCCGCAATGGTTCGCCATATTTGTTGATGGGATGACTATAGAACGAAGAGCGAGCGAAGACCTCACGAATAGCAATGAGTAAAAATGTAACCAAACCACCATTGACTCCACACTCGTTATTGTTTGTGCAATGAGAAATGAGTCAAAACCAGTAGCGGACACAGGGTAATTTGGTGGGGGATGCGATTTCGATTTGCGATGAACCCAATGCTTCACAGGACCATATTGCGTAAATCAATCACTTTCGCATACGTACATTTACGAAGAAACAAGTCTACGCTTGGTTTAGAAGAAGCTTGAGTGATAAAACTGGTCAAACTTTTACACTGCACCGCTACGGAACCAACAAGCAATGTGGCGCATAACGATCTTACGTAGTCACNGGCGTCGGCGCAGGTACATCGAGGACTCGAGATAAACAGTTCATGTGACGACATAATNCGTATTCTCATTGTAGGTTACGTTTGTTACATCACAATTACCGGTGGCAGTAGCCAGAATAGTGCAGTAGTGGTTTTGACTTGTATGTTGCAGCAAGTGAGCTCAGTCACTTGGATGCGGTTTATATCAGTGCTCTTCAAATGGGGAACCAGGCCCGTCGCCAGGGTTTAGCAGCAGGAGGGGCCAGAAACCAGAAGGGTGTCCACATTTTTTAAATACAGTATTGGATGTATGCAGCAACCGGTGGGCCAAACGTGACATGGGGGGCACCGATTTCAAATGGGGGGCAGGGCACCACTGGCCCCCCCGCTGGCGACGGCCCTGTGGGGAATCTTTCAGTTTTTAATTGTCGTTTGGAATAGTCTGCAATACCCATAGTAATTTGTGTATAACAATTGTTATTGCAGGTAATTTTGATGAAATAATAATAAGAAGCGGGTTGATTCTGTTGATTTTGAAACCGAAATTAAGAGAACGGAAAGAAACAAACAATTCGTAATGTGTGAAAGCACAAAAGTAACGAAAAACCGAAAGCGAGAAAGCACGATCATTCATGGGCGTCCGCAGAAATTTTTCCAGGGGTGCAAGGGGGTCATCCATAAATGACGTCACACCCTAACGCGTGGGAGGGGTCACCAGATTTGTGACAAATTGTGACAAGGGGGAGGGGGGAGTCAGTAGTTTTGTGATGTCACACGAGTCGTTTTGATATGCATGCTACACGCAGCCATACCAGCAAGGAAAAGTGTGGAGGACAATATGTTTCTATTCCATTTACAATAGTTTTCTGTTGCAAACAATGAGGAAATTTTTGTCGATATTGCTAATGGTTCAACTGCTTTTGTAGTATATTTCCGATAGTCGGTCAATCATTGTTGGATTTACAGCTAATGGCTAACTATATTGTTATACTGTCAATGTAGCCAAAGCTCATTCGATAAAATTTATTGACTCCGAATTCCATCTACTGGACCAAAAACTTCTAGATTTCGACGCCCGATTCTGTGCAGGATTTTTTTAGCTGTTTGGCAAGCATTCCACAGTTTTATTCTC
>JGI24159J19872_10003511_pt1 | contig 19564 bp, 12 predicted proteins | sample Ectturendosymbi4_FD_19872 | JGI IMG/M metagenome (IMG submission 19872) | reverse complement strand
ATTAAGTCGACAAATTAACAAGCAAAAAGTATGCGAAAACAATTAATCTCCTTTGCGCAGGTAATAAAGTTTTTGTAAAATATCAAGCTCAAGGGGGGGTTAACCCCAACCCCTCCCCCCCTTGCGTACGCCCTTGCCGGGTCCATATATACATGTAAGAAAGCAGAAAATATAGGAGGAATAATGATGAGAAAGGTGGCTACAAGCAGAAAAAGCAGGAATCACACTGTAAATCGACAATGAAACATAAGACCCATTGCAGTTTGTGAGTGTTTGATTACCCCTTATATCTTTTATAAGCACGAAACATGATCTTTCATTTCAAATTCTTGTAAGCAAATTTGAAGGATGGAAAGGGTGGCACTTAGCCTAGCTACGCCACTGCGTAACAACTAAAAAGCTTTTGGCACTTTCAAAGTGTTTTTGAACATTTCGGTAGGGCAATTGCCCGCTTTGCTTGCCTGATTGTGGGCCTTCCGGTAAGCATCGTCGTACTCTCCACCAGTGGTCCACTTCGCATGCTCTCACCTTCTTGAAGTAACGCTTATACTCTTTTTCAGAAATTCGTTGAAGTGTTATTGAAATTGATATTTATCACTGGATCTGTACAAGCGTCAGCCAGCGAATGTTGTGATGTTCAATAGCAAACAGAGCGAGGACACCTTAATAGCAAGAGTCGGCAGATTTTGAGTGTGGTGTAATGCTTAAAAAACTCTTTGGCAAACGCTTGTTGTTACTGCGTTGTTTTCACAGCATTACACACTCTCTCGCCTAAAAGTGATCACCACTTTGCTTCTCAAATTTGAAGGGAAAAAGAAAACAAAAAGAGTTGTCTAAGAATTCTGACCTCAGACCAGACTTGTTCACCGTAGTAGTCATCGTTGCAAGGATCAGAACTCGCGCCCGGTCCTGGAAGATCAATGCAGTACAGAGTGAGTCTAACAACATAGAGTCCATCCAAAAGTTAATGTCTGTTTCCGCCCTTTGGAAAAAATTTGAAACAACAGAAAAAACAACTTGACATAATTTTAGCAGTCTAAAATTGAAATTAAGTAGTGCATAGGTGTACAGGAGTGCATAATTTTGGGGATGCAAAAATTGTTTGCCAAAATTTGATCCTGTTTTTTCCAAATAATCTATAAACAGAATATCTTAATGTTAAGACTGAAACGTACCATTGTAAACAAATTAAGGTGCCTGCATGCCCAATTAGTTTAGTTGTTTCAGCTCAAAAACACTTTACAACATCAATAATTTTTTGTTTACAAAAATTAGGGTTATTTGTGTGGGCGTCGGAAGGATTTTTTCCAAGGGGGCGTACTAGGGGATTTTTCCTAAATTTTTCCAGGGGGGGCCAAAAGTGTTGAAATTTGATTATTGCCACTCAAAACTAAGAAAGCAACCTTTTTTGCTGAAAAATTCAAAATCCACGCCCATGGTTATTTTTGCCGCCCACCCTTCCGACGCCCATGGTTATTTGTAATGGTTGGTTACCACTACATGTTCCTAGCAGTTTTTAAATATTTCTAACTCTACCTAAATTTGAATGAGGTTGTTTGAGTTGGCCCAAATTTGATTTCGGCTGTTGGAATTTTCCAAATGTTTATATTATATGCAAATCTGAATGTACCTATTCTATTTTACCCAGATGGTTCCAATTGCACCCAAGTCTGAATACAGCTGTTTCAATTACCTAAATGTGATTGAGGCTGTTGGAATTTACCCAAATGTTTCTAATTGTATCCAAATTTCAATGAAGCGCTTGTATATTACCCAAATTGGAATGAAGCACTGAAGTTGCCCAAAAATGAATAACGCTGTTTGGAGTTACCCTAATTTGAATGAAGCTATTCCACTTGGCCCAAACTTGAATGGAGCTATTGCCAATTGCTCGAAGTTGATTTGGTCCAGTAGTTCCCAACCGGGGAGAAATTCCTCCCCAGGAAAGAATTTTATGAGTTCACGAAAGGCATTTTCACTTTATAGTTAAGTTACTTATTCAATGTAAGTGTTGTACTTTTTTTTAAGTTGACATTGGTTCTTTCAATTAGTTAGATCACTTTATATTTGTAAGTTATTTAGTTAAATATCACATGTTGTTGTTGACAAACGTTAGTGCCATTATTTGATAACACATATTTTTGTCCCACTTTTGTTAATCAAGTTATTGTCGTCAATAAAGACGATTTTCCAATTGTAGTTAATACTAGTCTACGAACCCGAACAGGGGAGGAATGAAAGTTCCACAGGGGAGGAATGAAAAGTTCCAAAATGAGCAAAGGAGGAATGCATCAAAAAGGTTGGGAACCATCGATTTAGTCAGTTGGAATTTACCCGAACTTTTCCACTTTATGGAAATATTTCTATTTTCACCCAAATTTGAATGAAGTTACTATAATTTGCTCAAATTTGATTGAGATTGTTAAAATTTACCCAAATTCTAACTTTATCCAAATCTGAACAAAGCTTTTATAGTTCACCCAGACATTTCTAAATGTACTCAAATTTCAAGTCTATAATATATAGAGCCCAACTTTAAATAACACTTTTAAGGTGCTTACAATGGAATGAAGCTGTTGTAAATTGATGGACTATATCCAAATGTTTTCAATTTATCTAACTTTTTTCACCTGAATTTGAATGAAAGTTTGCTCATGTGCCCAGATTTAATTGAAGCTTTTGGACCATACCCAAAGCTTTCTAATTTTACCCAAAAGTTTCTAATTTTACCCAATACTTGAATAAAACTTTCTAATTGGCCCAAAGGTGGTGAAGGCTGTTAGAATTCCCAAATTATTCCAGTTCACTTAAAGGCAGTGTCTATTTTGCAATCAGAGGCAAAAAAGAATGACAAAATAGTTTCAGCAGAGCTTTTGCTTTTGAGGTTGATGGCAAAATAGATACTATCTCACTCAAATGTGAATGTAGCCGTATAATTTGCCTAAATGTTGGAAATTTTTTCCCGAATAATAACCGATTTTCCAGCGTTGGTGATGCGACCTAATCCCTTGCAAGAAGTGATGCAATGGTTGCCTAATATGCCTATGCCTTATCTGCACCCACTTCGCCCTCCATGAAGGCGTTCTGATAAGGGACGCCGAAGCAGCGGTAGGGCAGGGGGCAGAAAACGAGTTAAGGGCAATGGAAATTATGAAAACGTAAAAATGGTTACCAATATGCTTATTTCTGTTCAGCAACAATGTTGACCTCAAAATTATAACAGATATTATAGAAAAACATTCTGAATTTTCTAAGTTCGCGAATAGCTGCGATAAATTTGTTTCAATTCGATCTTGATAAAACATGAAATTACGTATGATACTGTTGTGAAAAAGCACCTCCACCCTGTTGCTCCCTTTAGAAAAAGCAAGAGCAGTGCCAGTGGCGATTCTAAGGGCGGGGCATGGCCCCCCCAGATTTTTGGTTGGCCCCCTGTTTGGACCCCCAGTTTTTTTCTTAATTTACCGTTCAAGTTCATTTGGTTGACATAGGTCCTATACATATACAGTAGATAACTTTGTTGGCCCCCCCTACTTTTCCTTGGCCCCGAAGTAGCCTCCCCACTTTTTTAATTCTAGAATCGCCACTGGCAGTACCCCCATCATGGCCTGGCTCTGATGAGAAGGCAGACCAAGACAGCCAGACTACACAGTTAATTGCATATAAGCATGTCCGATCGGACTTGAAAATTCCCTGTATCTTTCTCTCTACCGTGGGACAGACAAGAATATTCCATTCGTAATTCTTAGGTCTTGGTGTAACCATCGGGTGCATCAATCAATGATAATCACTGATAGGCTGATTCGCGTAAGGAAACCACGCCTGCTTCGATAAAGACCCAGCTTCCAGTTTCGCTTGGTACAAGTGACAACGTGCGAGATCAAAAGTTTCAGAAAAAAAGGTGTTAGTAAAAAGATTGCGAAACTGCATGTGACAATGGATCAGAGTCTGTAGTTAATCTCACCAGCTAGAATTTATATATAATGTTTTTGTTTTGGATATTTGCCTGCTTCTAATAAAACTGTATTTACACGGTTTGCGTGGGAACAAACCGTATTTCTCAATCGATTTTGTCAAACACATTTCAAGTCAGAATGCGTGCTCAGCAATTCAGCATTCTGTTGTTTGCAGTCTCTGGGCTGGGCAATACGCCCACAAATTAGTTAAGTTTCGGTTTTTAGCAGACGCATTTGTGAACGTTTCCTCTCCACCAGCCACATATGCGCTTACCTGACCAGTTTGCATCCCAGTTACGATTCGGATCCGTACCATAGCACTTTTGTTCCGGGGTCTTGCTGCGAGTTTTCCTCCATAGCCGGTTCTGTTCATTAGATAGTTGGTTAAGCTACCTGCGTCAGTCGTTTGAATCGAAAGCACGATAAAACGCAATCTTGACCAAAGTTGACAGTACCACATTCCCGAAAAGTTTCTCATACCTGTAAGGACGATTTTGGAAGGAATCTTACCAAAATGATCGTAAAATTTAGTGGCAAATATTGTCGCAACTGGAACAGAATCGGATGGCCGAAAGTCGCTTGTGATATTAAAACTTGACTTTGTTAAGAGTTTCACTTAACCCAGGACTTGAAAGCAAACTTCATACTACACAACGACAGAATATTATGATTTCAATCGACTGTCATTCAATGAAACATTCTCAGCAGTTACGTTTAAAAATCTGTCTGATGCGCTAAGTGTGCGATTATATTCCAAACTCAGGCGATAACATCACAATGAAAGTTGCATCGTTTCGAGAACGACCAGCTTCTAAAACAACAACATTCCCTTAGAATTCACAAAAATTCACCTCGGAAGAAGTCCAAGTGAACGAATACCCATCGGGATTGGCTGATGGGATAATATAAAAATCTAGTGCGTCGACTATTTTGGAAACTTCGTTACCACTGCCGATGCTGTCCACTAGCTGCCAACACATTAAGATTAATTTGCATCTTGGCCGGGCATTTGCCACACAAATGAAAAAGTGTTGTCGCCTCTTCACTCACAAATTTCGCGAAGTGAATACACGTGGCAGGTCCTATCCACTCGTCTGCGTGTATGCCACAATCAATAGCGAAAGCAGGTTTGGAATTTCCACCGGTACTAATCTGCAAAAACATACTCCAATAATCGTTAAAGTTCGCTCTTGTAAACAGTGTAGAAACACACTTGTTCACAAAACTGTTAGAGATTTGCGATGGCCAACTGTTTTTTAATTGAAAATAGCATGTCCTTTTTGAGTCCGCGTGGTATAACTAGATGAAACCTTTTTTGCTAAAATTGTAATGCATCTGGATGTGTTTAAATTAAGCAAGCTCGATTTCGAGGTTAAAGATGTTTTTTGTTTCGTCGTTATTTTGCGTCGTTAAGCCACTATGTTGCACACTATTCGCAAACAGATAAAAAACGACTCTCGTTACTAAATAGCAAGATCAATGGCAATAGTGCCTATTGATATAAACAAAAACATATTTTTATGGGTTGCAATATCGCATCGTGATATTCCACTCAGCGGTAAAATGCAAACGAATTGGGAAGTTCTGCTGACAAATCGCGAGGTATTGCGAGCCCTCCTAGGGCTTCTGCTTCCGCGACCCTGCCTAGAAGAAAAGCGGGTGTGAAACTGAATGAATGAGTGCTAACAAGCGCTAAAAACAGGAAAACATATGGTCAGGTCTAGTTTCACTGATTTCCTCTCACTGAGTCGAAAACTTGTGAAAATACAACATTTGTGAATTGTGAACTGCTATAAATAACTTTCTTCCCTACAGCCCTGTGACACCTTTTAAATATCTACGATAGTGTAGCATCACGTATAGCAACCTGTCGACAGTAAGCAATGCTGGTTTACCTTCAGCCCATAGATGGTACGATTCTCGTAAGTCATACCAACGTAAAGTTTTGTCACCGCCTGATGTGCTTCCGCAAAATTAGTGATCCAACTAGTTATCTGAAAAAGCAAAATGAGTAAAAGTTTACAATTAAGCCGGATCAAGAGCTTCATTGTGTGCAAAATCAGGCCCGTAGCCACGTTTTAAGGTTTAGGGGGGGATACATTTTTAGGGGTGCAAGATATTTGTTTTTTGTTATATGTTTAAAACAATGTTTTCTGGGCACAACAAAATTTGTGTGGCACCAAAAAAATTTGGGCGCACTGGCCCCGAATGCCGCCCCTGGCTACGGGCCTGTGCAAAATCCACGTAAAAATCATAAATATTATCAGACTTGTCACAAATTGTTGCGCACATGCGAATTGAGAGAAGTTCACGGAATCTGCGATATTGCACTCCTCCAGAACATAACACCTGCGTAAAACAAATATGGGTGGAGGTGCAACATCCCGGCTGAGGGCATTGGCGTATCTATCCAAAATGGCGCCCATGGCAAAGTTTATATGTGCGCCCATTTTAATAATTCAAATATTAGTTATAGGCACAATTTTTTCGAAAGATAAACTATGAAACAGGTGAATATTTTGAAACAGAAAATGTATGCTTATTTTTCCTTCAAACGTTTCAGCAATTAAAATTGTAAATTGTCCATAATGACCATAACATACTTTTATACTCATTTATTTTTGTTATAAAAATTATAAAACCATTCAAATAAAAATGATACATAATTTTATATTGTATTGGCTGACCAAATTCTAAATCTTGCAAAAAAATCGCATGACATATTGCAACTGTGAACGATAATTTTTTTGGACCGAACCACATTTAATTTGGATGGTACAATAAGTTTCGTATACAATAGCAACACCACTTTTGAATGTGCAACAACCAAACCACTTGACAGAAAAAACTAGCTCATCTCTTCGTTCATGAGCAGTGTTCCCTCCAAGGAGCGCAAATGCGCAGTACCACCAGACAACCTGAACAGTGAAATCTCATTCTCGCGCACTTATTTCAAATTTGATATTGTATATATATCGCATAGCCCTTTTAACGCTTGGAACGCTTCACTGTTTGTGTGTCTGCATGGTTGCGCGATTGCATGTGCTTTGTACGCAACAAAACAAACACTTGCTCGGTGTAGAATTTTCTTAGAGGGGACACTGTTCATGAATTTGCATTTTTTACTCTAGTGGTACGGTAACGACACTAACTGCTGATGTTTCAAGGAGTAATTATGGTTCTCTTCTTCAGGCTATAGACTGGGGTATTGTGTTTAACACAGAGGTCTTTAACTTTTTCAGGCGCGCCCCCTTTGACGTTAGTCATTGATACTCGTGCCTCACTTAACCTCAAAATCAAACACAAAAAACGGAAGAATTAATTTGCCATTATCCTGCTTTTCAACAATATGTCGCTGTCATACCCGCTCCCCCCTTGCGAACCTTTCACGCCCCCCAGTTTAACAACCCAGGGTTTAGCCTATTTATCGGATACTAGTGGCCATCGAAGAAATTTCGTAAAGTCGGAGGTGGCCCGCAGCAGTTTTAATCTGTGGGAGCTTAAGAGCAGTTATTTGCGTAGCACTCAGATTCTCAAAGTGACTGACTTAAACTCGTCACAACCACGTTTTTCTGACTAACATCCTCTTGCCTGAAACGCATTAGCACGAACTGACTAACAAAGCCTTTCTTATAGCGTGAGGAGTCTGAGGACGAGGCTTTGTAGATATTGTAAGGGAGCGTTCTTGTTCTGTCAAAACCCCTGACCGTTGTGTTGTGTCACAATACGACAGTTTTGCCACAATGCTTGGTGCTGGCGCAACACGCTCGAATTACTGCATCAGAAGGGGGCTGTATTGATGCAGCTGTGCAGTTAATCGTTGTATCTTGTATGGGGCGCAAAATAGAGGTTAAGGAAACTGCAAGTCCCAATTTTTTATTTTTGCCAAGCAATTCTTGCGTCCCCATCAAAGTGGCGCCCATGACACGAGCCATGACTGCCATACCTTAGATACGCCACTGTCCGAGGGTCAGTTGAATTAATCTATTTTGTTCAACAAAAGAGAACGAACTACTTCACTACGCAGATTGAACTTACGTTCTGCCAAATAAATTGAATAGTCCCATTATTGCTGTTTCTTATATACTCCCTTGTGGACATACTTAGGCTTCGATCATGGATGCGAAGGTGTTTTGTTACATTTTCCATAAACAGAGGCAATACAATATACTGACATCAAGAGATATTTTAGTATAACAGGAGCACTGGTTTTCGTCATTCCAATTCATAACAAGTCTTTCGTCATGTTCAGTTGTCTCATTATTCGCGATATAAGGCCATTCTGTCGTGCATTGTTCTGCACAGCAGTATTGTGAAGAAAATTTCATCCCTCTTACAGTAGCGAAGCCGTCATGAGATTTGCCTACCAAACATTAATGAAATCGACCCCCCCTCGATGTTACTGGTTGGATCCACCCTTGCTTGTAAGCTGTACAGTAAAACTGAAAAAGGCGTCAGGTAACGTTCAATTCAAGGTACACTCCTGTTTCCTGTCAAAAATTTTACAGAACCTTTAAGCAAAACTACGGAAATTTTGGTCCTACATGAAAACGTAAAGTAACGACGTTTTTCCCTTTCGAAACAGCGAAGATGTCATGCGCGTAGCCGGGTGTTGGTAATTGTTGGGTCAAACAGCAAACAACGAAGAGGGACATTGCATTCCAAACTCTTGTAGTAAAAAAGCAAAGCTTGCAGGAGAAAGAAACAGAGTGTTTGCTCAAACATTCAAATTTGTATTAAATGATTAAGAAAACATTATTACCACGATCTGATTGCCGAATTACTCGACAAAATTTCAAAACCTCCACGACAAATGTCTAAATCGTAATTTTACACCACCGTGCTTCTCACCAAATGGGGAATCAATAGTAAATAAGGTGGGGCAGTTTTCTCCTCCAACAGGTAGTTTAGGCTTAATATACTTCTATTAGCAAGTCAAATCTGTGAAAAGGCGATGAAGGCATTTATCGTTTTTTTTACAGAAATTAACAATCATTATACTTTGATCTCGAATTCGTAGATTTAGGAAAACGCCTAAAGACTCGCTTGCTGTGACCGTTACAACAGTGGTTTTACAGTACCTCTTCGAAAGGATGATAGACGTTGTAGTTGAAGTTAGCCAGGGTAAGCTGGGCAGGGCGAGGTGATAATTGAGCAGCAATGAGTTTCTGCACATCGTCCACCATAACTTCGTAATGAATTCTGAACATAAATCTACAGTGAACCAGTTTCTGATATATGTTTTTGTCTTCTGTGCTTCCCACCACAATTTACAAGCTCTTGTTTATTTTGCGGCAGAAATGACCTGTTGCGTAATTTAATAACTAAATGTTTTTACGAAACTAGACATGTTTTCGAGCTGCACGCTTTTCTCAACAATCTGCGACGTTTGCTTGAAAATGCGGTGTTTTGTTTTTGCCAGACATATACCGCAAATGGGTGCTTTTAGTGTCTTGTAAATGGGTGCTTTTAGTGTCTTGTAAATGGTTGCTTTTACTTCAGGCCTTGTGAAGATTACAATTTAACGTACACGCGCACACGCAGTCAAGGAAAAAATATCGCTTTTCTACACAGACTTGGTAGGACATCGATCAACGAAAAGCGTCTGCGGTGCGTAACACACTAGGTAGCAAATGGCTATTCAGCTTACACTTACAATTTCGGTTCAAAAGACAAAAACGCGAAAATCTTGGTAACCGAAAAGCTTCCGCATGCTGTAGATTGTTAAATACAAACAAACCTGGCAAGATCCAAGATGTCTTTCACAACTGGTTGATGTTCTCTGGAAACCATAACGTCAGTAGGTCCAACTCGATATTCTGGTCCACGCCAGAAGTGCAACTATAAGGTAGCACAAAACACTTCACAACAAGTTAGCACAAAACAAGTTTTGCTAACAAGCCTGTAGACACTACTGAATTTACCTCATAGCGACGTCCAAGCATCTTAATGAATTGGCGATCATTTTCACTTTGGACTTGCACTCTTAACACTTGATAGCTATAGAAAAACATGCCGAAATGTTAAAGCAAATAAAGTTTAGAATTCTTTCACTTTCGCAAGAATTGTGTGTAATTTTACTGAACTTACCCACTATATGAGCTTTTCACAGTGGATGCAGCCAACAACAAAATAAGAATTGCAGCTGTCGTCGAGTTCATGCTGATGGTCTGAGTGGAATTGTGAGAAGTGAGCAAATGAATGCCGCTTTTTGTTTTATCGGTAAACATGTGGTCACATGCAGGAGGTTGTGCGCTGAAGTGTTTGCTGTGTTGTGCAGTGCAAGTATCACACAAACGGACAGCATGCACAATGTACATTGCAAGTCACTCGATTTTTGCGGAACGCCATCCTGTCATGAAACAGATCGTCAGGCAATTGAACAACTGATTAACGAAGCCGTTGTCTATCAAGGGGTTTTCTCCACGAAAATTTGCCAAACTTGCTTTCGCGCTGCTTTGAAAAGCGGAAGAGGGTGGTTCCATATATCAGTCTCTTGATAAAAGTATAGAAATGCCAGCTTTTAATCTCTAAAACAGTATGTTTTCAACGGCTGTCAACAAGCCTGCCTGAATACTCGTATGTTAAAATGCTTCTTTTCTGCCTAACACTTCGAACGTAGTTAAAGCCAGTGGCGCTACCAATGAAAAAATTTCAATTGTAATTCTTCCTCGCAAGTAATGTTTGCCAACGACAGTAGAATGACGCTGACTGCTGTTCGGCATTTGTCAAGCTTAAATTGATCTCATGTAATGTTTTTTTTAACAAAAATCGTTAGCGGTTTTTTCAAAATTGTGACTTTGCTTGTTATTTTGTGCAGTCTACGGCTTTGTCACAAATTCTTGTTGCGTCTTTCACACGCAAGGATTGGCTAAAAATAAAATTGCAACTTTTGCTAGAGCGAAACCGTAGTAGATTAGCACCAAACGATTCTGCCTTTCTACACACGACTTAAAGTTGAGAAATTGATTCAGAGTAACGCAAAGCAAGGAAAGTCAACCACTCGCAAAAATTTTCTGAAAACATGTAACTGAAATTTGAAAACAACTCGATTGTGCAACCAGCACTCCGCACACGTTTCAGATGGTTGGTTTCGCCTAGCAATTGTTTCACTGTTCGTATTTGAAAGTGATAAAAAGCATTTCATATATCATAATTACTCTCGTGTTTTTTCCTGAGCTTTCTGTGTACTGTGCATCGCTTATTTTTCTGCTTTCGTGGAACCGCTCCTTCGCACTTCACTATGGATTGTAATATACTACACGAACAAAGTTCATCCCACTACTACAGTGGTTCCCAAACTGTGGTACGTGTACCACTAGTGGTACGCGAAGGCCTTCAAGGTGATACGCGAGACCCTTCTGTTCTTCTACACAAAAAGAAAACATTATGTTTTCACTTATCGAGTTCTGTTAATAAATTCCTGCATTTTTGTGTACTTCCCTTATTAGTTACGAAAAATGACCATTATAATTTCTCACAGCCATGTTGTTCATGCAGCATTTGGGTCAAGTCTTTGCCAAACTTTTGATCGAATGATTTTGGGTAGATTGAGTTTTCCTGGAACAAGGTGTTTCCAAGGTGGTACGCGGTGAAAATACCGGGCCCACAAATGGTACGCGATCAGAAAGGTTTGGGAACCGCTGCCCTACGACTATCTGTCCCTGCATAAACACTAGATTTATTTGAATATTCTGCGCGACAGTAATATTTTGTGACGCGCTATAACTACTTTTATATACTTAGGAGGGACCTGACCTGTACGCCACTTACGAAACTTTAACTCCAAGTCAACGTAGAAGGGACCAAGACAACTGAGATAGATTTCTATATCGGGCTATCAAGCAAAAGCAATGAAACCAAAACAATGACATTTCAATTCCTCTTTCGTAAAAAATGCAAGGAGTTGCTGCAGATTCTTATTGCGAACAAAATAGCCACAATTATCGAAAACCTTATTTTATTCAACGTTTCGGCTTGTGCGTAAGCCATCATCAGGAATAAATGAAATGCAACAGTTAGAAAGAAACAACAAGGATGCAATTTTAAGGCATTCATACTGTATTACGTCATAGAGACCATTATGTATTAAAAAGCAGTAAAGGGATAAATTCGGGGTGGGGAGCCTGCGGCCCGCGTGAACATTTCATATGGCCCGCATCAGAATTTTCGTTACCCATTGGTTTCATATCCCTCATAGTATAGGTAGAATTTTAGGATAAAACCAGTTGTAATTTGCGGCCCACCAGCGATGATCCAAAATTTATGTGGCCCGTGATAGTAAATAGGTTCCACACCCCTGGAATAAATGAACAATCGATGTTGAGATCTGGCTGGTGTACCTGTATAAGAAGAGACTCGAGTAGGTGAAGTTTCTTGTGACCGACGATGCATCCCAATATTTCGGGTTGCTTGAAGTTAAAACGGTGCGTGGGATTGGCCAACAGATGTTTGCAAACTTCATAATGTACATCAAGTTTGTGTTCGTTGATTAGGTTTTTAAATTTCTGCGAATCTGTCCAATTTAATTTGACCCACACGTGCAAGTTAGTTTGTAGAATATACTTGAGCGACGAAGATGATTATTTTTGTCTTTATACGTAAAAGATATTTTCAACTTATTACTTTCATGTATGAAACGAAACTGAAAGGGCATGATGGCATAGCGGTGTACAAGTCTTTGCATTTCTCGCCGGGCTTCACAGGAAGTTTCCCCGAGGTAGGGGAGACGCATGTTGATGGTGGTTGTCATTGGCGGTTTTTTTGTGAAATAATTAATGGAAGTTTCATGTTTGTTGTTGAGATATTTCATGATGATTTTTTTCTTTCTATCTGTTGCATTTCATTTATTCCTGATGATGGCTTACGCATAAGCCGGAACGCTTAATAAAATAATGTTTTCGATAATTGTGGCTATTTTGTTCGCAATAAGGACAATTTCCTCTTTCTTGGCGTCAAACAACCTTCAATGACGAATGCTCTGTTTCGGTATATTTATCAAAATGTTTGGAAACGTTTTGAACTACTTACATCTACGCTGCATGCGCAGCCAATAGGAGCCTGCTCTCACCCAAATCCTTTCCAATAGGATGCGATGAGCTCTTTACCGACTTCTGCGCAACAACTGCAAAGCTTAAAATTCGTTTGCACTCTTGCAACCTACCTTTGTTTATGCTTTCATCAACAATTTAGTATACAGAAACGACGTGGAGGAAGTAAGTTCACATCATGTAAAACAATTGTTGCTTTATAACATTGATATGCGAAACACTTTTCATCTAGCATTTCAACTTCATCCTTATTTTACCGCGTGCAAGATAGGAGTTCATTTTACCTGAACTCTTCGTAAGTCAAGGCAAGTTCAAAACACTTCAACCTTTTTAGACACATCAATTTGTTGCAAAAATGTGTAAGTCTTTGATTGGTCCCTCAAAGCCACAGATAGGCGCTACCGCCTTTGGCGCCCTTTTCCTACCTTCTGTAAAATTTGCCAAGCATTACCTTAGACCAATGGTTTTCAACCTGGGGTCGCGACCCACAGATGGGTCGTAAATCATTTTTGGAGCTGTATTAAATTTGTATTACAACAGCTGTATTACATTTGCTTTGAGTTTTAGGTGGGGGTCGTTGGGTTATAGTGGGCATAGGCGTACGGGAAGGCATTTTACTGGGGGGGCGGAAAGAATTTGTCGTAAAAACAAACAATTTGCCCTGAAACTAATATTTTTAGCTTAATCCGAATGGGGGCTGAAATCTCTTGTAAATCTGTTCTATGCAGTTGAATTCGTTTATAACGGCTTCGTCTGTAACGTCAATTCGCCTATAACGTTACATTTTGTTCGATTGCGATGGCATATTTTCATGCATTTCAATTCGGTTATAACAGTGTTTTTCAACCTGGGGGTTATTTGCTTTTTTTCTAGGGGAAGCGAGAGCTTCTGATGAGAATATACATACTTCCTTCTAGATTTTATATTTCTTATATGGAACCACTTTTTGTCGCAGGCAGAATATCACCTGGAATAAATGATAGCGTACTTTTTCATTCAAAATTGCTTTTAGTGTGAATATGACCATTACTGAGTATTGAGTGTGATTGTGACCATTACAAAGTTTTGAGTGTGATTATGGCTATTACAGTACTGCTGCGTTTGGCAACGAACGAATAACTTTGTGACGTAAGAATGTGCTGTGTTTGTAAATTAGATATCTGATTGCGGTAGCTAACTTGGGAATTGGGGGTTATTCTAGTTTTCAAGTTGTGCTGTGGAGTGATTTGTATACGGCACGGGTCTCTCTCACTAATGCTGCCATGTGCATGAATTTAATAAATGAGTCTTGTTGAACACAGTGATATCGTACGTTATTTTTTAGTCATTGTGATTTTCTATTTTGCAAACACAACTGCATTTCACATGCCTGATTGGAAATTTTCGGATGTCGGTCGTTAGGTTAAATTGGGTTGCAAAATGGGTCGCTGTATGAAAAAGGTCGAAAACCACTGGCTTATAGCGTCAATTCGGCAATAACGTTCTTTATGCAATCCCTTAGAGTAGAGCTTCTCAAACTATGGGTCGCGACCCCATTTGGGGTTGGTGGCCCGAGGGAGACTGACTCTAGCGAAGTTTTTCTGGTCGTGAAGTCGACACATTGTATCGTACCATATTACGTGACGGCGTATCGTACGGTGTGTGGACCAACAGCAACGTTAGTAGTCACGCTCTCGACGCATGATCACGTCAAATGGTTATTCTATTCAAAGTTACTATAAAGACTTTATAGTAACTTTGATTCTATTAGCTCACTAGCGACACTAGTGGTTACGTACTCGCTACGTGCTTACGTCAAGTCCGAAATCGGAGTCGTGCGTCAATGCATATCGTTTTTATCTGTTTAAATCGCGAATATTGTAATCGAGTCATGGTGGCTTCCCAATGCGAATTATTTCTACAATGTTGTGGGTCACCGTTATCCTTAATAAAATTCGCGGATCATTTACAAAATATATGTTCACTACATTCAAATGTAAACAGTTCAGAATAACCACTTCTGTTGAGCTGAGTGTCTTATTCTTCATTTTGGTCCAGCTTCATGCTTCCTAGTGAAAGTCCATTTCTCTGCAAAGCTTTAGTTTCCTCAGTGTTCCTCCAATTCACACTTGTACACAATAAATAACACTAAACCTCGGGGTCTACTTCTTGACTCTTTTTCTCAGTCACTGAAGTCATATCTTGACTATATTCCGAAGCATGAAAATGTTTTATGTTGAGACCGCAACGCGAACTCAACACCAGATATAAATGTTTTTGTAAACTAATGGGACGTATGACATATCATTGACATCTAGACTATCCATCATGGAGTCGCCTAAAAAAAAACTTTTTTTAAATGGGGTCTCAGAACAAAAAAGTTTGAGAAGCCCTGTCCTAGAGGTGCCTTCATAGGCAAATTATGTGGTTACCTTGCTTGTTAACGCAGGGTTGGTCCAAATTACACACTGCATTCACAAAACTAACTTCAAAATGTTCCTACCTCAGCCAGTCAGCTAAAATTTGATGTTAAGATCAATGCTGCAACGGATGACTGAAGAGTTCTAAAAAAAGCACGAAAAACCTGGCATTAAAACTCCTGTTAATCAAAAAAATCTATCTTCTTAACTTAACACCCTGCACCTCTACCTCTACCCAGCGCAAACTCGAAAACGAACAAAGAAAGAGTTACCGAATTCTTATATCAAGCTGTTAACCTACCAACAACCTATTGTTCGATTTTTGCAGAAAACGTAAGCTTGGTCCAGATCTAAATCATCATAAACAGTCACGACTTTGGTGCAGATTACACTAGCCCAAATTACACGGATCACCCCCAAGTGAATATACACTGAATATATACTGTATAGAATATATTTTTTACCATTCAGGATTTTTGAGCAACTTTGCGCGTGCCTTGAAAAACAAATTTGCCCTGAAAATTTTCACTGTATTCAATACACATTTTACATTCAGGCTTTTTGAGCAACTTTCGCTTGCCCCGAGAAACAGCGTTTGCCCTGAAATTTTTCACTGTATTGAATATATGCTTTTCATCATTCAGGATTTTTGAGCAACTTGCGCTTGCCCTGAAAAACAGAGTTGCACTGAAAAATTTCAGTGTATTGAAATATTTTTTATCATTCAGGATTTTTGAGAAACTTGCGCTTGCCCTGAAAAACAGAGTTTGCCTGAAATTTTTCACTGAATTGAATATATTTTTTATCATTCAGGATTTTTGAGCAACTCTGCGCTTGCCCTGAAAGACAGTTGCCCTGAAAATTTTCACTGCATTAAATATACATTTTACATTCAGGATTTTTGAGCAAGTTGCGCTTGCCCTGAAAAATCTCAAGCCGGGAGGCGGCAGAGCCACCCGCCTTGTACGCCTATGATAATGGGTTGCTATAATCTGGGTCGCGGTGCAAAAAAGGTTAAAAACCACTGCCTTAGACACTATACTGGTGTTGTTGACCAATTGCTTTTAACACCGCACTACGAGCTGCACCAGGGACACGTTAGCCTTTCTTCCCCACCCTCGCGACTTCACCGAGTTTGAACTGCTTGCAATACCTATTTGGCGTGGAAAAATGTTATTTCTTCACATGCAAAAATGCACATCATTGGCTGAATGTACGTATATGGTATGTCTTGGTTGTTGTGCAAACAAGAAAGTTCATCGCTAAAAACGTTACGATTTTCAAGTGAGCAACATAGTATCAACAGGCAGTCCACAGTTACTTTTTCAGCTAAATCGGCTGCGCACTTCGAGAAATATTTAAAAACGCTGCAACGTTTAAGCTTTACCATCGCAATGGCGAAGATTAAGGACAAACACAATGGCAAAAATCAGGTGCTCGTATCAGAGCGGCAATGACAGAGATCTTACATTTGATCATTTCAAACAATTTTAATAAGCACCACGTGAGTGTCTTTCCCTGCGCTGCAAACAACTCTGCTGCGACAGATAGCGGAAAGACCGTGCTTTAACTATAAGGTAATGATTGTATTTGGGATTAAGGCTGGCACACAGCAAGAATAATTGAAAAAATGCATCTAGTAACAAAATAACGCACAGCAGTGGTTAATAATCGGAGGGCACGCCTCCCCAGGGGGCAGAACCGTCGCCAGAAGGTCTTCAATAAGGGGGCTTTACGTTTGTGCAGGTGGGCTTGACATTCTAAAATTTGACAATAACTTGTCGCGTTTCATATTTCAGTTTGGGGGGCTTAATTGGAGCTTTGTTCTGGGGCTTAGCCCACCAAATCCCCTTCGTGGTGATAGGGCTGTTAGTGCTAGGGTGAAGTCAATAAATTCCCATACCAAGAAATACATTTGTTTTCACAACTTATTAAAAGTCGGAGGTTTCAAAAGAACAATTACTTAAGGGAGGCGTGGTATGGAAAAAGTTAAGAACCACTGGCGTAGAAATGCCAAGTTTCGGCAGAGGCCGACCATAAAAGTTCCACTCTTTTCACCCATCAAATTTGCTTGCAAGATCTTGAAATGAAAGAAAATCATGTTTCGTGGTTGGTAAAGATATAAGGAATACCAAAATATCTTGAACATCAGAATCATACGGTCACAAACTGGAATGGGTCTTATTTTGTAGTAAAACATCGAAACACAAACAGTTTTTGCTTCTAAATTAAAGCATATCTTTTCTTATTGAGCCATGAAAATTTGAAAGGATGACCTTGAAGTTAAATGTCGTAGTCTTTAAATATTACAGTTAAACACCTCGCTAAATGCAAAGGAAATTCGTGGCGAAAACTTGCATCCAAACAAGCAAAATTGCTAATAACATAAAAACTGAGTTAGATTACTTCCACCCTGAACGAATCAAAGCTATTAGCAAAACAAAATGTTGGTAAACATTTTAAGGTTTGTATTAGCTGATGAGGAACAACTTCTATTTTTGATGATTGCTTAAAACTTTAAAAAAAACTCTTCTGGTGATGCCCGGGGCGACTGCTTGATTGGATAACCCTACCAAATTCTAGAATTGAGCAGCGGTGTATGGTGGTCATTGTTACTGATATGCAGGGACGGATTTAGGGAGCGCGGGGCCCTAGACCATCGTAGTTATTGGGGCCATACGCAAGTGTGACCTATTTGGCCGTTTGTGTTGTGTGCAGTGCCCCCTCAAAATCTATCTTTTGTGGTGCCGACTTTGGTTCCACAATTGCCTTAGACCTTCAACAGAAATTGAAGCCTTACCTACATTCGTCTAAAGAACAAATAGCATTGGGATTTTTTCTTGGAATTTATAGATCTTTGGCGTAGTTCAGAAGATCTCTTCGTTAAATTTCCGCGATTTCTAGCGCTTTCAGTAGGTTTGTTTTTCGGATATAAAGATTTTCATGCGGGACCGTGTTGCCTCCCTCGAAAATATCGTCTAGCTGTCGATCTGATTACCCGTACGTAAACTCCTATTTTGTAGTAATAGTAACCCCTAATTTTTTAACCAAACAAGCACAATCCATTCAGTGAACACAGGGCTTATTCATGCCGTTTTGAAATTGTCATTTTCCAAGCATTATAAAATATAGTGTTTTCATCGTCTATACCATAGGCTCATAGGCGTACGAGGCGGGTGGCTCTGCCGCCCCCCGGCTTGAAAAATTTCAGGGCAAATTCTGTTTTCAGGGCTAGCGCAAGTTGCTCAAAATTCCTGAAGGATAAAAAATATTTCAAAACAGTTAAAAATTTCAGGGCAACTCTGTTTTTCAGCACAAGCATAAGTTGCTCAAAAATCCTGAATGATAAAAAATATGCATTCAAAGTGAATTCAAGGCACACTTTGTTCTTCAAGGCAAGCGCAAGTTGCTCAAAAATCCTGAATGTAAAAAGTATATTCAATGCAGTGAAAATTTTCAGGGCAAGTATAAGTTGCTCAAAAATCCTGAATGATAAAAATACTTCAATACAGTGAAGAATTTCAGGTCAAATCTGTTTTTCAGCGCAAGCGCAACTTGCTCAAAAATCCTGAATGATAAAAAGTATATAGTCAATACAGTGAAGATTTTCAGGGAAAACTCTGTTTTTCAGGGCAAGTGCAAGTTGTTCATAAATGCTGAACGGTGAAAAAATTTTCAATGCAATGTATTCAGTGTATATTCACTTAGGGTGGTCCGTGTAAATTGGGCTAGTTTAGCTTGTAATCTGGACCAAAGACGTGACTGGTCATAATCGCTTTGATCTAGACCAGCTATGTCCAACCCAAATGTCTTACTGAGCCAAAAAGTATGTCACTATCTGGACCAGGGCCGCACATTTGAATGACATATTAATGAAGGCCGCACATTGAATGGCTTACTTTGATCTTATCAAATTATTTTAGCTTAAGCTAATGTACTGAAAGCGTTCGAACCGTCATTGCAATGGTAACAGACGTGATAAAGTGGCACTGATCAACTGCATCAAAATTTTCAAATTCAGGGTTATCAAAATAAGGACAGGTTGTCAGTACATAGGAAACATTACTACAGCGAAAACCTAAACTGGGCCGCATGCGGCCCGCGGGTTGGGCATAGCTGATCTAGACCAAGCCCTCGTTTTCTGTAAAAATCGAACAAT
>JGI24159J19872_10003509_pt1 | contig 19566 bp, 12 predicted proteins | sample Ectturendosymbi4_FD_19872 | JGI IMG/M metagenome (IMG submission 19872) | reverse complement strand
AAGGACCACTTGCATCAAAAATGTCAAAATCAAGATTATCAAAATACGGACAGGTTTTCAGTATGTAGGATACTTTTACTACAGCGAAAACCTAAACTGGGGCGCACAAAACCTTCGCCTGGGCCGCGGGTTGGACATAGCTGATACAACTAAACAAGAAACAAAAAACCTTAAGTTGAGTGAACCAACATAGAAGCAACGAATAGGCCTATTTGTGTGCACAGAAGAGAACCAAACCAATCAAAGCACTGATATCGGAGGCCTTAACGTGGTTTTGCATGCGGCTGTGGGTTGTTTTCTGGAAAGAAAATTGTGATGTTTCTTGACTTGATTGTTTGCTGCTTGTCATGAAGCTTGTATCTCTGAACCTGGTGACACTTTCAGGTTCGGTCTTGCAGTTCTTGCTGCCATATTTGTTAGTGTCTTTGAGGAATAGACAACGAACCTACTGTGGCAGTCGCGGTGACGTCACATAATCACGGGAACATAGACAAAATCACCACGAACAGAAAGCACGTTCAAAACCTCCCATGAGAACAAGACCAAGGAAAGCAAATAGTAATAGTTGGGGCCAGGATCTTTTTAAGGTGCTATAGGGACCAGATTCGGGTGTCTAGGATTGAAAATTGGGTCCCTAGAATCAGAGAAAATTAACATCGGGTCCCTAGAATCAGAGAAATCGGGTCCCTATTGGTCTATACCGGGTACCTAACATTTTCCTTACAAAAACCTGAGTTAGGGCAACTGCTTTTTTGACCTAAAAACTTAAAATTTTGACGTTACAGGTGAAAAAATTTGACTTTACTTTGACCTATCAATTTCTTGCGTTTGCAATTGAAACGCATAATACAAAGCATGAAAGCGATAGGTTAAATATATTTTTTCTGTTGAAATAAAACAAATATGAAAAGTGTGAAAGATCCAACGAAACTTGAGGTAACAAGCCATGGACAAAAATCAATCCAAACTGACAAGAGAAATATCCAGTGTCAATAAACCTGCTGAAGTCACTGAGAACGTTTTACATCGTTATAACTTCAGCATCAAGTACTACCACGCCTGGCGTACCGTAATTGGTATAGTAGTGGGCAAAGCATAATTACGTCAGAAGTCGCAAAAAATCAAGTATTATGTCAAAATTTCAACTAAATTTGCAAAAGCATATCAATATCTGTTGTTGTAGCTTTAATAAAATATCGATAAAGAGAAAAAATCTGCGCTGCAAGAAATTTTGACCTAACCATAAATTTTGACATAATGATAAATTTTGACTTTTTTTGACCTATTAACTTTGGAGTCGCTTATGGTATAAGCTTGAAATTTGGTTTGCGGACGTTTCATAAGCTTTAAAAGAGGCAGAAAAATTTTGACTTAATTGACTTTTGGTTGCCCTAGTAATAGTGTGACCTCGGCGGAGGAACTTCACTTGCTAATTGACACTGCACTTTGATGCGCAGACGACGGAGCATAAAATAATTCAGGATCACATAGTGCCTCGAATAGTTGGGGAGTTCGTTGCGATTGCTTCAACCACCCTCTGTTCAATATGCTATAACCTTATCTTGGTTGTATCTAACTATGAACTGGCCTTCTGAGATTCAACTTATAAGCTTACCTAAACGTCGGTATATAACCATGTACATGTGATCCTTGCCAGTTGAGGTGCACTGCAACTGACGTTTGTACGCCCAGCACTCTAACGACTAACGAGTTCTGAAATTTTGTGAAGAGTTTTTGTCTCAAATGCTCCCCTGATTACGAACCTAAGTGTATGGCGAAGCTACAATAAGTGGAAGCCAAAGTTGAATCTTAAGAAGTAAAATACGATCGCTTCGGATCCCTTCTTTGATTATTTTCAACCTTTCTATTGGCTATAGATGAACACAGAGTTGAGAATAATCAAAATAAAGAGTCCGAAACGACCCTCTTTTACTGTGTATTTCGTATTTTTTAATTTTTGCTGGAACTTTATGTACTACGTTATATAAACCTCCTACTTCCCATGGTGGTGACGTGTTAAAGAACACAGTAATTTGCGTTCTTAAAAGTAATTTATGTTCTCTGTAAATTACAGAGCAAATCGCATCCCACAGGCAAGTTGTAACGCAAAACATTTTTGAATTCCTGAAACCTTTCATACAATAAACTCTCGGAAATGTTAGCGATATGTTTTCAACGGTTTTCAAAAAAACAGGTCTAAATGTGAAAATGAAAAGTCTAAATATAAACAAAGTCACCGAGTAGAGTTTGGTAACATTTTTGTATAAAACAAAGTATGCAACGCTTTTACTACATGATCACAGATATTAAATTCATTTGAAACCACATGAGTTTCTTCTGAATTCCAATGCTGTATGAAAATTCTGTGATCAAAAGCAAAACAAGCATCTAAAGCATGTTATTTTAGACAAAAATCTATCATAAAAACCTTCAACTTGCCCAAAGCAGTCTACGTGACAAACGACGGATTGGAAAAGTGTTTGGTCGTGTTCTGAATTTCAGTTTAACTGCGCACATTTGGATTTCAAAAGCTCGAGAATTCTATTGTAAGCCAGCCAACATACCTGCAAAATCAGCAAAATAAACAAACACTAGCAACTCTTCGCCATGCTTAACTCTGTCCACTTTCGTAACTTTTCCTTTGCATCCATTTTTTTTGTTCATGAAAGATAGTCTGATAGCATCGTTAGAAACATTGCTAAGCATGTTTTCCACTTTTATGCAATCTGTATGGCATTCACGCCGAGCCTTGTAAATATACGTAAAAAATAACATTTAACGAAAATTAAACATTTTGAACTCGGATGAATATCGAAAAAAGTAGCAAATCCAAAACAATGGCAATTTTCGCAGCTTCCCTTAGCATACAAATGTTTTTTAGTCTTTTCCTTAGACCAGGGCTGCACAACCTTTTCGCTATTGCCGGTCGCATTACGCTTAATTTAATGAATTAAGGCCGCCAGTGAGTTCAAGATGTTTTATATTTTGCACTGCTTCTGTTCTGCTTTCATACGCTGAGCCTACCTTTGCTTCCACACGTTTGTTTGGCCTGCTTTCTACTAAATACTCTATACTCATACAGCAGACAAAGAGTTTTTAATAATGCACCGCCACCATAACTTCTATATTTCAAATTACATAATCATGTGCACGGCCGCATCAACTTTTATCGAAGGCCGTAGGTTGTGCACCCCTGTCTTAGACCTTTTTATGCGTAAAAATAAACACTGACGAGTTTTTAACATATTAGTCACTTTTAATATCTGAAATCAAACAGTTTTGGGTAAATAAACAAATATGTTACAAAAAGTTCCTCGGCATTTCTGAACAATTGTGTTCAATTAAAAGTTTGCTGTGTTGTGGCTACTGCAATCGAAAGATTTAAGACATTTTAAAACGTACCAAGATTTAAGACATTTAAAACGTACCACAGGCTCCATTTCCTCAAGTGGCGTGTTTTCAATTGCTTCAATCAACCTGTCAACATCTAAATAGAAATAAATAATGACTGCAGAACCTGTTGAACTCTTTACGTACAGTAACTTTCACAGTTTCAAGAAGTAACCTTGACAGAAGGCTTGATTGTCTTTTTATCGTTCTGATATAATGCTAGTTTTATTTGTCATTGTATTTAGCACAAGAAGTTAAAACTGACTTTTGTTTTGTGATACAACGCTTTCCCAAAGAATGGTACCGATTTTAATTCAAAGCAAATCAAACAATGTTTTTCTTTTTTCTTAGATCTTTATTTGATTGGAGCGATGGGCACAGAAACTGGAGAAAAACGTTTTTGACCACAATCAGCCCGCGATACTCCATCAATCTCTCAATAACCAGATAAAAACACAACGATGACTGTCATATTTTTCAGCTATCGCCACACGAGTTTCAAGTATCAAAATATTCTAATGGAAGGAAACCAAATGTAAGCGGCACAATGATCTACTAAACAGACAAATAGTGGCACCATTCATGAAAGTTGGAGGAAGATTTGGTTTAAAATGTGGTTCATTAGTATTACACCACACCCCCGATAGGCGGACTTGAAATCATTGTGGTGTTGCACCAATCATGCTTTTACAATAACGAAGGAAAAAAGTTTTGGTTCAGAATGTTTATTGAAATTTCACTTGATGGTCTTTTTAACCATGGGATGACAATTCACTCCATTTCAGATTTAATCATGACATGGAAAAACGTGCAAGTCACATTTTAAGATAAATTCCTATTTATAGGGTATAAAGGGTCGAGGTTTTCTGCTCAGCGTACAGTCCAATGATGTTATTGCAGAAAATGGAACACCTGTACAAAATAACTTGAAAATTGATTATCACATTTTAAAGCAACTATCAAGAACCCAAAAATGTTACAAAATATTTGCATCCTGGAAAGAAAATTTAAAGATTTTTGAAAACCGTTTGCCTATTAAAATGAGCGCAACCTTTTTATTCTCTACTTTATTTACTCAGCGCCCTTAATACATAATATTTCCAAGAAGAAATGGATACAAAACATTGATTGTGCAATCCTAGGCATTTCAAAGCTTTGATAACAACTCTGAGCACAATCATTTTCTCATAAAAAAGTCATAAGGTGTTTACAAACAATAAAGCAAAGGATGAAAGAAATTTAGAAGTCAGAAAGTTAATATGCCGCAAAAGGCAAATAATGCATTTTAAGTCATCTAGAAAGAACTTTTAAAACTTCGTTTTGGACGTTAATCTCACATCTTGCCAAAAGTCACAGAGGGCCTTCATGGCCAAATACTTCTTTTCTAAAAGGAAAAATACGCCTACAATTACAAAAAATTCGTCAGATAATGAAAAGCTTTAAATATACTGTATGTTTGGAATAATAGCGGCAATAAAAAAGTGCAAAATTATATATATTTCAAAAATTCCTGGAGAAAATCAAAAATATTTGATCAGATACTTTCTTATATAGACATAATAATCAATGTTTTCTAAAAGTGCCCATTTGAAACAGAGTTGCATAAATTTAATGATTCCTTTTGTAATGTCAAATAGCTAATGATGATCGTACAACCCGCAAGTCTACACTAGCTTGGTATAGTTGGGCTTGAAAACATAGTAAGTGGATACGTTCGGTGACAAAATTAAAAATTAAGTTCAAGGAAACTCTTTACTTTCTCGCAAGTATTACATGCATCATGATAAAAGATGTTTTGTTTATAAAGAACTGACATACCGATGTTCTTCTCGTACTTAATCAGAAATTTATTTCTTTGTTGAAGTTCAGTAATCTCACGCTCAGCGTCAGTGTCGACATCTACGCATTCAAGCAATGTTTCCACCTGTTCAGCATCTTTAAATGTTCCCTGAAGATTTAAGTCATTTCATTATTTCAGAGACCTTGATTATGCAACAAACGTGATTGCATCTTCAATTAAAAAACTTCTGAGACCTTGTTTATAAAGGTTTTAACAACTTTAAAAATAAGCACTATTTTTCTCCATATGCACAGCTGAAGACGAAAAAATTGAAGACATAATATCGAAGTCAGTGATAGATCACTATGTCCAAATCAAATGGCTCACTGAGCCAATAATTATGTCACTGTTTTGACCAGGGCCGCACACTGAATGACATATTAATGAGGGCCGCACATTGAATGACTTACTTTTTATCTCAGCAAACTAAATTTAGCTTAAGCTAATGTACTGAAAGCGTTCGAATCCTAACTGCAATGGTAACAGACGTGATAAAGTGACACTAAGGACCACTTGCATCAAAAATGTCAAAATCAAGATTATCAAAATACGGACAGGTTTTCAGTATGTAGGATACTTTTACTACAGCGAAAACCTAAACTGGGCCGCATGCGGATGCGGCCTGCGGGCCGCGGGTTGGACATGACTGGATTAATTGAACAATATGTTCTGTCGTGTGACAGTATCCCTGAAGCATAATACACTTACCTTGAAAGCAACTTCAGCCATGCTGGCAATTATACGCCCTGCATTGACTTAAAGATGCTTTCACTTCACATTTTCTCCTGCCTGACTACCCATGGGAAAAAGGAAATTTCTACTATAAATTTGAAGGTTTACCCAGAGTTATGACCTAATTATCTCAAGGCATATACAAATAGCCACTGTGCTGTAGAATCTACAGGATATTTGACTGCATTTGTTCCACAAAAATAAGCAATAAATCATTCAACTTACCTCCACAGTAATGCGGTCTTTGAAAACTGTTGGAATAGTTTTTTCAAACAGTTGTGCTTTGCACGAACCAATGGTGTGGTTGGATTTTTTAAGAATTTGTTTAGCAACTGCAGAAAATACAAAACATGCAAAACTTTGTAACTACCTGCATTTATAGTTTTTACGTATTAACATATATCTCAAAAATCAGTGTACTTATATTTAGAATGAAATTCATTTATTGATAGTATTCTGGTCTAAACTGTATACCCAAACATTCCCTTACGTGTGGGTCTATGGCATTTGGATCGAAATGACATGGCTTACTATATTTTTATTGTACGCTAGGTGAAAATGCATGTTATTCTATAGCGTAATTGATTACTACTTTATTTTTGAAATACAACTGCTATTGTAAAAAAATTACCTAGCTACGTGGCCAAACTTAAATGGCCCAGCAGCTGGGAAAGGATCTTCAATTGGAAAATACTGTCCAAGCTACACCTGCCCACCGGCATTTGTCAAAACAACTTGATATTTTTTTGAATCCCTTGGTTTCCTTCATTGTGATGCTGTGTGTCTAATTCCCAAAACAGTCATTTCAGATAAACATGAACAGTTATCACTACCAATTTGGCCCGCGATTGATGATAACTATATGCTTTGTCTAGATATAGCCTACACCAGCTATTGCATCCTGCATTGTTCATGCATATAAGTGTTGCACAAATCAAGCCCCAGCTGCGAAGGCATCTTCCTATACGCTGCAGGTTTCTTTGTTTCACACAGATTGATGAGGCATTGTAAAAGACATCAGGCCATCAAAGCAAGTTTTGGTTTGGAGATCATATTCTCAGTGATTTTCTGCTGGTTTGGCTTGGTGTGATTATACACATCACTAGGAAGTCTTTTTATGTTATGGAAGAAAATCTAAAGTTTATTTGATTTAGAACTATTTTTGCTGCCGTCAACCAGATATTTTATAATAATAGTTCTCTTCTGTTTTAAAACTATTTCAGGAGATTTTCAAACTAACGTTGACATACACACCTTTAACAGATTCCGCCAAAACCCAAAAAACTTTGGCTTGCTCCGCACCGCACAAAAGAAACCTCATCCCATTGGAACTTATCAGTGAAAGACACTGAAGGGAAACTTTTGGTTATTGATGCCATACAAACTGAGGTGTGATTGTTTACGTTAAATAATCGCAAGTAGGATTCGTGTCGCAAGGTCAAGGTTTTAGTCATAGCATTATTCGCGGAAAAATAACGAAGTAGCCAACAAGCTGAAAATCGCTAATGATACGAAAATTAGAAAAACCACAGGTGGGACTACTAATTCAAGAATGATGACATGTTGGGTTCGCTTCTTCTACCTGCGTTTGGAAATCAAAGTAATCGACCCGGTTTTTGTTGCAAAACTAGATGGAAACTAAATTTGAAAAAGGTTCACGATACAATTTATGTTCGTTTAAATAAAACATAAATTAGGTTTAAACAAAAACAAAATAATGTGGTTGAAAAATATTTTTATCCAACAAAAGAATATTCCAATGCAATTTCTCTTTATGATAGAATTTCTATGAATAGACCTGGCACAAACCACAGAGATACGTCCCACCAGTGGCGTAATTGACGGGAGGGCAAGGGGGGCGAGCCTCCCCCCTGGCAAGCTAAATGTAAAAACTGGGCCCCCTTTACTTGACATTTTGATATTTAGTATTCCTTAATTTGTTGTTTTTTTGCGTTTTTCGGGGTGGTTTCTTTTTTTTATCTAGTATGGACATCCACGACATCCGGAGATTCACTATCATTTCTTAAACTTTTTTTGAGTTTTGGCTAGTGGGCCCCTTACGGTGACCAGTGGGCCCACTTCAGCTAAGCTTTGTACCCATGGCTCAAACCTCTAGTTGCGCCACTGCGTCCCACCTGCATGTTATTGTGTATTCCCCTGGCAAAACTGAATTATAAAATTATAAACATGCCTATTGATATGAACAAAATACATCTTGAAATGTCTGATGCTCATTGATTAATTTTTGGCCATATCACTGATCATATTTATGTTGTCGATGACTTGTTTGATGTAACTACATCACATAACTACATACCATCTGATGATCTGTGGTGTCCACTTGCAGTACATCCATGGACGAGATCAGTGATGGCGAACCTTTTATAGACCGAGTGCCTAAATCGCAACCTTACACTCACTTAGGTATTCTAAAGTGCCAACATGGCAATGTAACCTGAATAGGCCAACTGAAGGTTTAGGTTAGAAAAAACAACTCATGCATTAACATCTTTTGTCTTAAAAGAAATACACAACAACAGAGCTTCCAATGACAAACAATTTTTATTGAAAAGGTAAGAGTTTCAATTTGGCATGCTTTTGAACAATTACTGTGACTGTTGTTGTTGCATACTTGCTGACGATTCGTATAACCTTGACTCATATTTTGTAAGTTAAGAGCAACACATGCAGCACTCAGGTCATCTGTTACTGTTCTCTCCAATGCTACTGTTCGTTAACTTCATCTTCTTTAATCGGTTATTGTGATATAATAACGTGAAAATGTCGTCCTTGCCTCGCGCACAGTTTAGCTCAGGGGTCTCAAACACGCGGCCAGCTGTTCACATTTGGCCCGCGAGGGCGTTTTGTGCGGCCCGCGATGTTTTTTTGGAATTTGCAGGTAATTAGCATTTACTTTATTCACCGGTGTCTAATGGTGCGTAGAGGCGGCTAGAAATGACTTGCCTATAACTCATAATACCTTTCGCAGGAAATAAGATGTAAAAGCTGTTTCTATGAAGTTCAGGTACCGCCGTTGTTGCGTCAACGTCATAGTCCGGCCCTCGGCTTAAGTTCTCATTTGACCCTCGGAGCAATATGAGTTTTGAGAACCCTGCTAGCTTGATGCTGGTACAGTAGCAGGATTTACCATTGAAACTGCTTTCAGAATAAAGCGAAACGTTTGATGTAATGTTGCTTGCTAGTGTTCTGGCTCTACTCTTCGTTCTTAGAAACAAAGAAGGTCCATAACAATCTCGCGTCCAAAATCAAAACAGTGTTAACAGTAATAAGACGTTATCAACGGAGATAATCTCGGAAGTTACATGCTGAGCAGGTGGGTATTCCTAATTGAGCACTGGGTGAGTAAATAGTTGTCCGCGCCTTAAGTGCCTTCTCAGGTGGCTGTCCCGATCTTGGGAGCAACCTGGACCGGCGTCACTCTACCTGTCTGGTAACAAACTTTGTATTGGAGCGATGGTGCACGTGCCCACAGAGGGCTATGAGTGCCACCTTTGGCACGGGTGTCATAGGTTCGCCATTACTAGATGCATACGTGTTGTGTCCTGTAAGTCAGATCAGCATGATTGATAGCCAAAGCTCACTGCAGAGTTGTACAGACACTACAGGTTAGCCATAGCATGCAAAAATAAATAATGACGTTTAGGCATACCGATTTATGAAATTCAAACCTGAGGTTGCAGCAAACACACTTTTCACTTGTGTTCAATTTTTACTGTTAATTAACATGACATAAAAGCTCACTTTCCGGTCGAGTGAAGACGAACAACGTTCCGTCGTTGAGCTTGCAGATCTTTTCGATACTTGCTTTATCACAAAAGCGTTCCTCAACGAAATAATCTCTCAATTGTTGATCTGTTATATTTGTGTTGGTGCATTGCACAAGGATAGCTCTGGAATTTATAACGGTTTGAGTTTTTCACCAAAAATTAAAATCTTTGATTGTACAGTGCCCTTATTCCAAAAATTATTCGCCTACATTTTACGACCTAAAGAATATGACTTCGAAACAATGTTTTGCGATTGGTACCCACCAAGCTAAGGTTTAAGTTTCCTTTCCCTTTAAATATGATGGTATTTGTTTTATGCTGATGTACCGTTTATTAGTAGGTTGTGCAAGTTAATTGAATAGATAGCATTTCAGGATATAACTTAAACAAATTACGTTATTCACAACATCCCTCAGTTACTTACGTTACACAGAAGTAGATACTATTGAATGACATTGTGGGTGGGATTTTGATTTTCCATTTATGTTTTCTCACAAACACAATGTAATTCAAGCAATTCAACGTTACAAAGTTTTAGATTGTGGCAAATGCAACCATTTATCTGAGCGCAAGCTAAAAATCATTTGATGCAAAGGACCGTGCGTGTGTTATGCGATAGTTTTGCCAGATTTTCTTCAAACAAACTAGTTTGAATCGGAAAAAAAATAACACAAGCTGTTTGATGATTCACAACAACAACAACTGGAGCTAGGTAAGATACGCCTTAATTAAACTATATTGATTGACATGTGCATCACTTGAATGATAACGGCGTAATAATAACCTGAATAAAGTATTTGAGGGTGTACGCACATTGGTGTTACCTGTTTGGATGTCCTTGCATTAGTGCCTTATCGCTCTGAAGTATATCGTGCCATGTCAATGCAGTTTGAGTAACTGCTGTCGAAGGACTTGGTGCAACATTTTGTCCAACAAAGCCGTGTGAAGTAGAAAACAAAGAGCTTTTTGGTTTTTCCTGGTGATCTTCAGGTTGAGGAGGCGCAGAAAACGATGAACCTGACGTCGAAGCTGCATACTTGCTTTTTCGTGGCTTCGGCTTCGGTGCACTGGAGCTCTTATCAGATGATTTGTCACTTTGCTTAACTATGAAACAAAAAAGCGCACTGAAAAGCTTTTTAAGTTCTGGGAAGAAATGCTACAGAACAACCCTGACTGGAGTTGTGAGGAGTGTGGATTTTCAATCAGAATTTCGCTAATTGCACCGGAATCTGTTCCTATTGCACAGCACTTAAAAGGGATCTTAAACGGAACTGATTTTCTTGTGAATTTTTGATACCTTATTTTTTGTGATATTTCAGATCTGGCGGTTGATAAACAAAGAACATTATACCAAAGCACAAAACCTTTGAAAAACTGCTCGACAAAACTGGAAAATTTGAACAAGAATGGACTACTATTTCTGCACCACTCGCACTAGCAAAAGTGGCCTTAATTTTGGAACAGTCATGGCTGTTCATGAAGAACTTGCTGGAACAGTATGACAGCATGGTGTAGTGCAATGTTTGGCTGAGCAAGACGGTCGCCCGAAAAGTTTGACGACAGCTTGCCGCTGCACGGTTCACTTTGATAGCGCTTGTGCGTATGCAGTAGGTAAGCCAGTGGTTGCCACTCTTTTCCGTTTGAAGGGGCTTTGTTATGTAATCTTGCAGCCCTTTCGTGAAGAATTTGGCGACATCTGAGATTTCATATAGCTTTGAATGTTATTTATCACGTCTTACTGGGGCCTACAGGCTTCACTGCTCCGGCATCGATGGTTCGCCTGTAAGAAACCACCGCCACATACTAGTACATGAGTCGAAGGATATTTTTATCATTGCAATTTTTCAGAATCTATATATTGAACTTGTCGCCTAATTCTTATTTCTATCCGTGTTGGTAAAGTTTGAGTGATGTGCTTGACATAGCCGGTTTACATCTGGCTCGTGTTTATGATTTCAGAACAACTCCAAATTTATGCATTCAGAACAAAACTTTCGCACAAAGTACAACACAGCAATAGATTTAGCTAAATTTAGCTAAGTAGAGCATCCCTGGCCATTGTGTATGTGACGTTGCTTGCGGAAATATGCATCCAATTTAACAGACTTGTGCGAGCGAACCGCTTCCAAACTGCGGCATAATCTCAGAGTCAGCATTTCATTCCCTTTTTTACATCCTAGTTTGCAGCCAACGGTGTAGGAGCAGGCCAATTTTTGGGGGTGCGAAGAATTTTTGCCCGAATTCTCGCAAACTTGCCAGAAAAAAAAACTCCATAAGAAGAAGTGATCTCCAAAAAAGCTCTTGATGTTATTTTGGGCGCCATTTTTGCTCATATTTTCAAGGTTTTGCTAAGATTTTCAGAAATTTTGTGAAGGTTTTCAGAGATTTTGCCCATATTTCCTCGGATTTTGACCAAATTTTCAACAAATCAAAACTTTTGGGGGTGCGCTTGCACCCGCTGCACCCCCACCTCTTACACCAGTGTTTGCAGTAATCAACTGATTAAGTTCTAAGCACAGAAATAAATATAATCGTTCATGCACAGCCAACATCAGGGTTATTCAAAAAATTTTGTGATAGTCTGCTGTTTGTTTTGGTTATTGTGAATCATACAGCAAAGATGAACTATTTCAATGACAACTCTCTAGTGCTGTAAAAACCATAAAATACGCAAACAAAACAGCATAAACTCTTGTACTTAGTTGGTCAGTTTTGCGAACAACTGTAGTTTAGGTAAGGACACTGTCTTAAATTTTAAAATTTATTATCTATCGAAAAGAATCGTTTCACAACCAAGAATCATGCAATGTAATCTTATCAGAGTATATGTTTTCGCCTACTGCTGAATATGCATCTTTATGTCTTATTCACTAGAATAAAATATAATCATGTTTTAAGTTTTTGTGAATAAGTGCTGTGGTGGTTGTTGTAAGTTGTGTTTTGCCTGTCCGGTTAAATTCTTGGGTGAGGCCAGTGTTTCGATTTCATGCTTTTTTGGCGACAGTCTTCTTGTGTGATTGACTGCCACCTCCGCGTGGGCGTAATTAACAATGTGCTCGTGACGTGCTGTTCATTCGCAGTTGAAATGCGATCAGTAGGAAGGCCTGCACATATCGCTGCTGCATTTTCAGCGAGAGGTTTCGGTTTAAATACTTGAACTTGGCGTCTCTTTATCGTGGATGTTTAACTTTGTTTTTTGTGTTTGTAGATACGTGATTTTTAGTTGATTAAAACCAAGAAAGTTGGTGAATGTTGTGATAAGTTCAGAACAATGTAATCAACTAAAATGGAGCAACCTGACGAGGTCCGACATAGCGCGCTTAAACCATTAAAACCAAGGCTTTGGGAGATGGAAACCAACAGCCCGAATTCAACCAAACAGTGGAAGCACTGGAAGAAAACTTTCCAGAACTACGTAGCAGTTTACGAGACTGAAGGTGTAAGGATCGATAAGCTGCAAGACTGCAAGTACTTACGAATTTTTTGTCTTATACGATCTATGAGCACATCGATGAGTGCTAAACATACGACGAAGCCGTTGGCGTACTTGACATATTTATTAAAACTCCTAACGAAGTTTTTGCGAGATATTTGCTTGCTACCACAAAACAGCAACCTGGACAAACTTTGGATTATTATTTGCAAGAGCTTCGAAGGTTAAGCAAAGATTGCAATTTTCAGGCAGTAACCTAAACGGACCAGCGTGATGGTTTTATTCGAGATGCAATTATTAATGACATATTGTCACATACCATTCGCCAGCGTCTTTTAGAAGAACGCACTCGGACGATTGACTCCGCGTTTGACAAAGCCCGCGCATTAGATGTTGCGCAGAAAAATTCAGAGTCGTACGTTTCTTCAGGGATCTCCAGATCTGCAGCAGTTGCCAAAACGGGTCGCCTGTGTTAAAAGTCAAGGGGACAGGCCCGTAACCAGGGGCGCGCAGAAAATTTTTCGCCCATCTGGAAGAATGTGTTGGACACAGTTTAAAAATATTGGACATAGTTCAAAAAGTTGGGCCCCTCTCAGAAAACTCTTTGCCCCTCTTGATGTCCCAAGCTGGTTACGGGCCTGCAAGGGGACTCGACGCATGCGGTTTACAAGAACAAGGCGTGTTTTTTCTGTGGAATTGAAGTGTCACGACCGAAAAAGATGCTCTGCGCGTTCGGCAATAAATGTCAGAAGCCCGGTCATTTCGCAAAAGTGTGCGGAAGTTCATCTTCTGCAGCGACAACGAGCACATCTGCTTGCGTAAGCTCGCCTGCGTATGTTCTGTGCAGGGAGCTCCAGAGTGTTTGTCCTTCGCGGTTACGAACGTTATTTTGGGCAAGAGATGCTTGTCCACTTTGATCGACCCTGGGAGTTTGTTGAACCTTGTGAACGAAGATACAACGAAGACATTGCACCTCCCGATTTATCCGTCATCCCACAACGTTTCAATGGCAGTGGGTTCGTTGAAAGGATCCGTTCTTGGCCACTGTTTTACAGAAATAACACTAAACGGTGCGGTGTATGAAAATGTTGAGTCGAAAGTTATGAGGAACTTGTGCTGTGACGTTTTGATGGGACAAGACTTCCAGCGGCAGCACCGACGTGTTGTGTTTACATACGATGGCACGAGGCCAGAACTGGCAATCTCCTCACTTCCGCCTGAAAATTGTGCGGTCACAGCAGCAACAGTAGAGTGTCCCTCGTTGTTTCACGACTTAACCCCGAGTCGTTGTCCGGTGGCAGTGCCATCTCGCCGGTGCAGTGCACGATTCGGCGTTCATAGAATCCGAAATGAAGAAACTGTATGCGCAAGGTATTGTAAGACCAAGCAATTCTCCGGGCTAGCACAACCGATTTTTGTCACAAACAAGGAGACCGGCAAGAAACGCCTGTGCATCGACTATTCTCAGACTATCAACTTATTTGCGGTGATATAGATGCCTATCCGCTACCGAATATCGACGAGAGTGCGAAAGTTAGCGAGATACAGTTTTCTCCACTTTCGACCTTAAAAGCGCGTATCATCAGTTAAAGCTGCGCGAAGATGAAAAAGCTTTCACAGCTTTCGAAACAGCAGGCCGCTTGTGGGAGTATAATAGACTGCCCTTGGTGTTACGAACGGCGTCCCAGCTTTCCCACGAAGTATGGATTCGATCGCCGGTTCGGAAAAACTAGTTGACACTTTTCCTTACTTGGACAACATAACAGTTGGAGGAACGACGCAAGCTGAACACGATCTGAACGTCCAACGCCTGCTCCGTGCTCTCAAAGGGAAGAACATGACATTAAATGCAAGCAAAACGATCTCCTTGGTCTCAGAAGTAAGTATCTTGAGGTACCGTGTAGGTTATGGTGTGATCAGGCCTGACCGGGAGCGATTGAAGCTGCTGCGTGAACTGACCGCTCCATCAAGCAAAAGGGCGCTACAGCGTACTCTGGGTTTGTTCGCATATTACGCCAGATGGATACCATGTTTCTCTGATAAGATCGCAAATTTCAAGGATGCGACAACCTTCCCACTGGTTGAAAATGCTTGGAGGACTTCAACCTGTTAAAACAATGTATTTAAGATGCATCGCTGCAAGCAATTGATGAAAGTCTCCCAGTTGTAGTCGAGTGTGATGCTTCCGAGGTCGCGATTTCAGCGACACTTAACCAAAGTGGCCGACCGATTGCCTTCATGTCAAGTTCGCTGAGCAAGAGTGAGCGTCATTACCCCGCAGCGGAAAAGGAAGGCACTGCAATCATCGCAGCGGTAAGGAAATAGCACCATTTCCTGGCTGTTCGCCGTTTCACAATTGTCATAGATCAAAAGTCGGTCTCGTTCATGTTTGATAACCGCAAGCGCACGAAAGTAATAACAAAATTCAGTGTTGGCGCTTAGACGTTGGCGTCCTTTTCTTGTGATATTAAGTATCGCCCTGGCAGAGAAAACAATGCTCCCGACACACGCATGCGAGCGTCCTGTTCTGCAGTACCAGTTTGCAACCTGGACATGTTGCACCGGGCTTGTGCCATCCAGGCGTAACGCGCTTGCTTCATTTTGTGCAGTCAAAGAACTTACCTTTCAACCGAGGACGTGAAGAGAGTTTGCTGGTCGTGCGGTATTTGCGTTGAACTAAAACCGCAATTCTATTGTGCTGAAAGGGGAACTTTGGTCAAGGCTACCAAGCCCTTTGAACGCCTCAGTTTAGATTTTAAAGGTCCACTACCATCTCAGACACGCAACACTTACTTTCTGATAGTTGTCGATGAATATTCCCGATTCGCGTTGTGTTTTCCGTGTCCGAACATTTTGTCATCGACTGTTATCAAATGTTTTTAGATCAGCTGTTTGCCCTGTGTAGGATGCCTCGTTATGTTCTTCGGTTTTCGTCGCAAGTCTCCCAGCGGGAAGTCCCTATACCAGCTTGGTTAATGCGGCCAGGTCCAATGTTATTGTGCAAACATGTGCGCACCAGTGATGACTTGGCGGAAGAAGTAGAATTGTTAGAGGCCAATCCGATGTATGCTTAGTGAACGGCATAAAGACGGCTGAGACCATAACGTTTCTCTCAGTATGTTGCACCTTGTCCGCAAACGCTTGCGCACGGTGAAGCGCTGCCAGCCATAGAACCGAGTTCTCCACAGCGAGGCCTGCTGTTACTGGAGGTGAGGGAGCGATTGAAACTCCTGAAAACGCGCCACAGCCACCTGGCGTGAATAACGCAACATCTGAGACTGCAGCACAGAACACGTCCGAAACAACGAGTTTACGGCGTTCTACTCGGAGTACTCGTGGCGTGCCGCCTGAACGATACGGCCAGGCAATGTCTTTCTAGATGGGGTAAATATTGTAAGTTGTGTTTTGCTTGTCCGCTTTAATTCTTGAGTAAGGCCAGTGTTTTTGATTTCATGCTTTTTTGGCGAAATTCTTCTCGTGTGATTGACTGCCACCGTCGCGTGGGCGTAATTAACAAGGCGCTCATGACGTGTTGTTCATTCGCAGTTGAAATGCGATCAGTAGGACGGCCTGCACATATCGTTGCTGCATTTTCAGCGAGAGGTTTCAGTTTAAATGCTTGAACTTAGCGTCTGTTATCGTGGATGTTTAACTTTGGTTTTTGTGTTTGTAGATACGTGATTTTTAGTTGATTAAAACCAAGAAAGTTGGTGAATGTTGTGATAAGTTCAGAACAGTGGTGTATTTTCCCCTGCTGTTTTTGAGGCAATTCAAGAAAAAAAGAAAAAAGCATTTAATAAGTGAATCTTTTAATGAAATCTACGCACAAAGTCAAATGGGCGATGTTTATCATACATAGAAGAATATTCTTGGTATTCAAGCTGGAAAAGAACAAAAATCCGCCATCTCACTCGCACTTCAGTTCACTATTTCGCAAGGTCAGGCGGAGCACGCAAAAGCGACTAAAAAATAAACGTGAGTGTAACTGCCCTGTGCTCCACTGATGAGGTCACAAGGTCGAAACTGTACCGTGTGGAGATAAACAAAACGTCAATTAATAAATTTATTTCATTTCTTCCACCAATCTACACCTTTTACAGAATATTCCATTGCGAACCATTATAGCTGAGAAGGTAAACAACAAACCAACGTTATCACATGCGCATTGCGCATGTTTTCCCAATCGCTTTATCAAATGAACCTCTACACTTTTTCAACATTGCTGGCAAAGGATGTACATTCGATTGTTAAGGCTGATTACTTTACGTACAGTACAAACATAAAGATAGGTTGATTGACAAATACAAAAAATTTATTTTTAATCCGAAAACGTTCAAATGTACTTCTTTTTCAAATTCATTTCAATATTTTTTCTAAATTGTATATCGCAATGTGTTTTGAAACAGTTCGTTAATGTTACGAGAAAAACATATTTTAGCAGTCTTTTCTTGAAAACCAACCTTATAAAATATATATTTGTTAAAAGATTTTACTTCAAAACAAAATGACCTTTTCAATATTTGAAAGCTGTAAAATACGGTTTTAACTTCAACATACTTTCATTTTTTGTTACCATTTTTTCTCTTATTATATTAAATTGGTAACAAGATTTTTGTCCAAATCTTCTTCGAACATATTCTTCCAAACGGTTTGAAAGTTATTATTATCATTTGCTAAATTCCAAATGGGAACGTTTTTCTATTTGAAAGCTTTGGCTGAAAAACCATTTTTGGTTGAACGGTAGCGATGACTCAGGTCTAACTTAACAACATGTCTACATTTTAAAAATTTTGTGTCGTGCAACTGGCAGAAGATGTTTAAAAAACAACTCATAAAACGAATATTAACGAAAAACCAATGACAGAAACACTTCTTTCAGCTTTCAGTGCCATTCATATCAAAAAGAATATCATTAAAAGTAAAAACGTCAATTTAAATATAAAAAGTTAAAGGTTTGTTGAAACGAAAATATATAATGGAAAGTGGGTCACACCGAATAAAAGCTAACGAAACTTTCCATATCGAAAAAATATTGAAAACATGAAGTGAAACAAAATTTAAGATAAAAATATTTTCAACACAAAAAAGTCCAAGAGAAAAGTTTTCTTAATTTTATCAAAAATTACTTTGGGCTTCAGGTAAGGCATCCTGTTAAATCTCACCTGAGGAAATGGTTCCGGGTTTTTCTTCAGCTGCATTCAAAATATTCGCTGCATGAATGGCAGTCAGGTGATGCTTGATTCTAGAAACTGATATGCAACCCAACTATTTTAAAAATTTGCAAGTGCACTCGGTTCAACGAATACGGGGATAATGGGAAAACATTATTTTTCAAAACGAGTTAAAGATTCGGGCTGTTTCTTCTGAGCAACACTTACATTCGTCTCTGTCCCATTCTAAACGCATCACACTGTTTTCCAAATACGCAGTCTCCTCCATTGCTCGCTTTGCCGATTCCTGAAAAAAGATTTTGTGTTTTCATTGCAGCACGGCTTTCGTTGTCTGATAAGTACAACAAACAGAACAAAGTGTTAGATCGTTGTACAGCACTATAGTTTCTTTTAGAGCACAGCTTTCACAGCTAATTTGATCCAATTTTCTTGTTGTTAGCCGTAAATGAACCAAGTGAAGGAATGTAATGTTTAAATTTCTTAACTGCTGAGGGTATATGTTAGTACAAAGTTTTGCAGCTCAAAATCCCACGCATTTTACCCCAGCTACAGAGTGCGCTGTTTAAATCGTATACACTCCATACCAAGTGCCATATTCCTGTCCGTATCAGTCAAATCGTTTTGTGAATTGCGTGTTTCTACCTATCCCGGACAGTTATGGAACAAATGACTCTTGTGCTGCTGGTACGCTCAACTTCAAACAAAATTAAAATAATTTGCAGAATACTGTTCACGGGAGAAGTTTGAGGTAAAATACGATTACACAGTGTTGGCAGAAAACTGAAAATTCGCTGTACACACGAAGGCTTACACAGGTTTTTCCACTCTTGCTTTTATTTATTTTTTTGTTGTTATAATTTGTGCTGGTGTGTTGTATGAGCATGAAGGGCTGCTGCTTACGCTTCAAAAAAGATCCGTTTACAGCCAGTTGTCGGCAGGTGTAAAGCACAAAAGACAGTAAGTTGGAATATAACTGCTGTCATTGAAGACTGCTATAAAAACGGGAAGAGTTTTTATTGGGAAGACAGGAATCCATTTTTTGGGGTAGATAGAAGTGTTCATAGCATTATGCTTCTTAGAGCTTTCGATCAGCACAAATCATGAATGGCTGAGTCAGGGCCGTGGGAACCGCCCCCCGCACCCCCCGGCCGGGGGGGGCCCCAGCCATGTCTAGGGGCCCCGCCTCAGTTGCAATACTTTTACTGTTTTACT
>JGI24159J19872_10003507_pt1 | contig 19572 bp, 11 predicted proteins | sample Ectturendosymbi4_FD_19872 | JGI IMG/M metagenome (IMG submission 19872) | reverse complement strand
GTGTCACAGAAAATACGTGGAAGTGTAAAATGAAAAAACGTTGGAAAATGATGAAGCGCAATAACACAACAAAACAGGGCAAAGCCTATATTGGAATGTATTAGAAACCGGTTAAATAGCGTAAAGGTATATGGTAAAAAAAAGAACAAGTGTAAAATAGCGAACCAATAATGAGTAAAACTGTGTGGTGAGAGCTGGCAAATCTATAGGCACAAAGGCGGATTTGAGTTTCTCTTCTTATTGACCGCCTTTGTGCCTATAGATTTGCCAACTCTCGCCACACAGTTTTACACATTATTGGATCGCTATTTTACACTTGTTCTTTATTTTACCATATACCTTTACGCTATTTAACCGGTTTCTAATACATTCCAATATAGGCTTTGCCCTTGTTGTGTCATTGCGCTTCATCATTTTCCAACGTTTTTTCATTTTACACTTCCATGTATTTTCTGTGACATGCTGTCATCATTCTTATAACGAATTGGCCAGCTTTGCGTTTTTTGTCTTTGTACGTCGTACTACTCGTTGTTTCTTGTTACTGGTATGGTACATGTTTTGTGGTTGAAAACACTGCCCTGAAGAAGCGCACTTGAATTGGTGGGCGAAACGTTGGCTGATAATAAAATATAATCACCAGAAGAGCTTATTCATCTGTTTGTTTGTTTGTTTGATTATTGTACGTGTTTGCGTTATATAATACTTGAACTCCACGGCTTTACTATTTCGATTTTAAACGTAAAAATCTTAAGCAACTCGTCCATTACGAGAAGAGTAACGAGAACTTTTCCATTATCTTGTGAAGTCGTATTACTCTTGCATTGTGGTGGTGTTTGAGTTGTTTTACTTTGACAACTTTTGTTGATGAAGGAAAAGATTATCGTCTTGTAAAAGAAAATTTTATGTTACCTTTTGTTAAATGATGCAGGTATGACGCATTTCCGAGAAATTTTCTTAAGGAAAATAACCGATTAAGCTAGCAATACTATGACTACTGACAGTAGTCATTAGGTGAATGCATTTACAATATACGCAGCGGGATGTGCAAATATTTCCGGCTTTGTTGTAATAATTTGACAAACTAAATTGTTTTTCCGACGATTTAGACGGGTACGCTGAGACTTAATCATGTTTGAAAACGGAACAAGGAAATTGGAAAAAACAACGTATGATTGTTGACAACGTGTTGATTTCTGTTGATAAACGTGAAGTTGGAGTGCTTGGGAAATGAGGAGTTTGAGGTCACCCATGGTGAAACCCCAAAACCGAATTGATATTAAACCAAGAAAGGGATATTCTGGTTTCCTCTATTACTCTTAGGGAATATTTGGTATAAGCGTATGGATGAAGAGTTGGATGTTTGTGGAAATGGTTTTCTTTGGTTATTTCTTTGCAGGAAACTGAGCGATTGGGTGCAATGAATTTTGTCCCGTATGGTTCGTATATAGTTGTACACTTGCCAGGACACTTTGTGCACATGTACGATATCGAAAGTATGTACTGCGACCAAATTGCAATGGGCAGTGGACTGCATCACATGTGTGTATCTGGTCAGTTGATTGCTAAACTACTGTATTTACGATGTGCTACGCTCAAAATGTATGGGCCTATGATTTTTTCTATCTTGATAAAAATAATTACTATATGAGGCTTTACAACTGAAGTGGATAAACGCCATGTAAGGCGTGGCCAATAGTTGTTTTGTTAACAACGTGTTGTGGCGACACTGTTTTTGAATTTTAACTTTTTGTAAGCGCTCTAAGTAACAAAATCTAGCTGTTACTGTAATAGACATTTACAAAATAAGGAATCACTATTCCATAGAATTAGAATGTTGATTAACTCAACAGAGACAACTAACGCGTGATCACTAGAACACTGTAACAAAACTAAAACAAGCTGAAGAACGAGGGTGTAAGGCGTAGAAATTGTTTGGAACACCATTTTTTCCGATATCATTTGATCAGTTTTTACCCTATATTGTATGATAAGCTGGGTTATATATGTTGTTAGTTAAACTTCTTTTTTGTTCATGCTTATATCAAAAGCTTCGTTGACCCTTATTATCACCAAAGGTTTAAACACATCGTGTGAGTGATTGTGTGATTCGAATCCATTCGAGTCATAATTATTGGTAACTCGAGTCGACTTGAGTCTTGTAAAAATGGTGCGATTATTTCACTCGAATCACGAGTTTCGCAAAAAGTCTCAACTCGTGTCACATTTATTGTTTGACGTATCATATTGCCCAAATTTCAATTCTACATGCGCAACATGCATTTGTGAAACAATTCAACTTTTTCCTAGAAAATACAAATCATTTGACACAGTCATTCTGGAAAAAAATATTTGGGAGGGCAAAAAATTTTGTCAAACTTGTGTTCGCGGCCAATTTGTATCACTGAATTAGCAGGTTTTTATTCATGCAGCTTGTTTTCCTCAATGCATAACTGCAGCAAGATTTTTCAAACTTCCAAAATATTACCCAACAGATGTTGGGAACTACAAAATAGTTATCAATGTAGCTTTAGAACTGAACCATGTGGTGATAAAGCGACAAAGATATTTCCCCAATGTACTTTGACAACGTGTCACATAAGAGAAATTAAAATGTAAAAGTATCACATATAAGGTTGCAAACACGACCGATGTCGTCCAAATTTTATCAAAATTTCTCTTTTGGATGTTTATTTAAATTGTGGTAACATTAGGCATTTTGCTTAAAATGATTCAATAATCTGAAATGTTTGACTCGAAAATCAATCGATTGGTCACTCTATTGACTCTGAGAATTTTGTGATACGACTTAGACTCGACCCGTTCAAGGCCATGACTCAACTCGCACTCGAAAAAATGGTGATGACTCTAAATCGAAGCACTAGTGACTCGGTAAATGTGACTCGAACACATCCAGTGGCGTAGCAAGGGGAGCCTTGGGGCCCAGGGCCCCGGGCGGCACCTTCAGGGGGCGGAAAATTTTTGGTTAAAAATCAGTTTTTGAAAGTAGTTCAAAAGTTTCAAATCTTTTCATTATTTTTATATGAAATTTTGAAAGTTCTAACTTATTTTAATTTTTGTGTTTAGAAGCCCTCGACTGGCAGGCTAGCGAAAACTAGGAAATGTGTCAGCAGGGGCGTAATGAGGTTAGATGGCGCCCGGGGCAAGAAGCAAGTTTGGCGCCCCGTGTTCGAACCTGATATCGTTGGGAAGCAAATTTTCTGTATTGAAGAATGTACTTGTGACTTTGTTGGGACTTTTCGGCGCACTCCACAGTCATTTGGCGCCCACCGCAGAGATTTGGCACCCCCATAGTGATTCGGCGCCCGGGGAATTGTGCCCCCTTTGTCCACTCCTCGTTACACCCCTGTGTTGCAGTGGAGTGAGAAAATTGATTAAATGTTTACTCAAAAGTCTGGGTCAAATCCAGTGTGCTAACATATCTGGGTGTTTGTCTTGAAATAAGGGTTTTTAACGTACGCACGTTGGGGGCGAATGTCGCCCAGTCCCTACACTACCCTCTACAGACGCAAACATTTCCCCTGCCCAGCCAAAGTCTTTGAGCTAAAGTTAGAGATGACATTCAATTTCAGACTAGCAAAAATTACTGGTCTGAAAGTTCGAAGTTTATATTGCCCATACACTCAAAATCTGATAAAAATCCCTGCATGAAAACACGGTGAATAGTCAAGGCTAGCTTAATCCTTTTTCTTCTATCGTTCGATCCTGAGCAACCCCCCAATGGCACATCATTACATCACCTGACACTTAGGCATTGGAGAGGAATATTTGTTGGCACGTCTCATGCTATTTTTTATTGTTTAGTGGGATATTTTCAATACGTGCCACAAGTTGTAGCCTAGTCATTACGTGGGCTTATCAACATTAAATTTTGGCGGTTGAAGCTTAGAATTCTGCAAAGGTGATGCTGCTCATTTGAAATAGAGGTGCGGATGAACCTTATTCTGAAAACATAACGCAAGAGCAAAGGATATGTTTGGGTATGATTGTGGTGAAGGCTTTTATTAGCACAGTTGCACAACTTGGCAGTGGATGTACTGAATTAAGTTATTCAAAGCAATTTCCATCGAATTTAAGACGTTGCAATCACTGCTGGCCATTAAAAAGGCAGATGTCCTACCTGGCAGGGTTTGGTAATATTAATACAGTTTCCGAAATATGCGTCTATTGGTAACGAACGCAGGCAAGGAATAACACCATGCACGCCTAATCGGAAGAAGCCAAACCCAACAGCTAGACTGTGTAGGTTTGCAGGTCATGATGATGGCTGCAAGCCAGCGCTTCTCAATCAGGACCGGTTTTAAGCCTATTTGAGAGTCTGACCGATTTTATCAAAATGGTTTCCGAACCTTCAGAGGGCCCAGCGTAAGTGCCGACAGAGTTAAAGTTTGAAACCTTTTATATATTCTAAGAGAAATAAACCACTACTAAAACGAGAAACGAACAGTAAAACATTTTTACGTCATTGATATAGTATTATTAAATGTATTATTATTAACCTATTATATGCAGCACATAAACTTTTTTGTTAAAGACGGGATAAGCTACTACACGAAATATTAGCATAGGCTACATAAATGTTTACATCTGTAAAGTAGGTATGCCACCATCACTGCTCTTAACATTTTTGTGTGATGCCCTGGAATGAGTAAACCAGGTATTATAAACTTTTTCAAGCATGTGGCCCAGATAATAAGCAAACACAGGGTCCGCGGCCCATTGACTGGACAACTTCTCCATTGCGATATGTGTTGCACATGCACGGAGCAGAAATACAAACAACTTTTTATAACAAAACGTTCGCTACAGTCAATGCGAAAGTTGTGCCTGTTTGTTGTTGGAAAGCAGAGTCGCAACGAGGGGGACAACCGGGCAATTGCTCCCTTTGAATTGTTCAAAAACATATTTAGTTGTGGGGTGCAACATCAACTTACAATCATTTTGCTCCCCCCGAAAATATCATCTGCTGGTTGCGGCCCTGTTAGAAAGTGTAGATACTCGAGGCACAATACATGGTGATGCACAGATCATGTCATATTCCACATTAAGCCTGCTTCCAGATTTTGTTTTCATGACAACATAAGCATCCTGTCTGCCTCAAAATCTCTTCAGTAAATGCATATTGTGCACAACGTGGTAGACTACGTTGAAATTTCCGTGTTGCAATAATCTGTAACGCATAATGACAAAACAGAGTGTAGTATGTCATTATGTCATTTGCAGCTCATGAGCTAACAATGTTTGCGTAGGGCTCAACCTCCAAAACCTACTAAATTTCAATAATACCTGGCTGTGAACCGTCAAAAATTCTTCCGTGGCCCACAGGTTGAGATACCCTGGAGTAAACGATTAAAGCCGAGTGGTGCGGCTTACCGGACACTAGAAGCCAAAAGGGAAAAAATTGACGAAATCTGCCGGGTTCATATATGTAGGCTGTATAAGAAAGCAGACAAAATGGCAAGAGTAGTGATGAGAAAGGTGCCGACAAGCAGAAAAAGGAGTAATCATAAATCGACAATGAAAAGCGAGACCCATTGCAATTTGTGAGTGTTAGATTACCCCTTATATCTTTTATACGTACGAAACATGAATTTCTTTCATTTTAAATTCTTGTGAGTAAATTTGAGGGATGGAAAGGGCAGCACTTAGCCTCGCTACGCCACTGAACTCATTACTACGTTTCTGGCAAATTTTCCCTGTTTAATTTAATTCCTTATCCTACACAGTGATAAAGATTATGTGAGTTTGAAGTTCTGGGGCTACGTCACAGTGATAAGCGTCGCACTTACCTCCACTGGTTTTAAACTGCCTTGGAGAAAATTATGGATAAGACAGTGTTTGTTTATTGCTACAGCATCCTCTTGAATGAGACCATTGTTTTGTTCAGAGGAGATTTTTCTTTCATTGCCTGGCGTCTCATTGGAGTTTCTGATGCCTTGGAAGAAAGAGGATCGACCTACGCGACTTGCCACGCAGCTCAGCGTTCTGAGTGATTCAGTCGATTCTCTGCCCTCTTCCTGCAGCTCGAGGACGCTGTGCAGCACTGTGCTGTGTTTCGACAGACTGTGTCGAGCGTTCGTGACGCTTCAGTTCGACCCGTCTGGTTTCGGAGATTTCTTCAACAATGAAGGGTTAACTATGAAACACAGGTAGCAGTGACAATAAATTTTTGCTCTGAACAACTCTTGGTTCAACTCTCTTAAATGCAAGGGATGTCCAACATCCGGTTTGCATTGAATTTTTGTATGACCCGCGAATTTTTGTATGGTTCCTTATTGGCTCAAAATATTTTGTTTTCGGATCGCAACTATTGGTCTGACCAATAGTTAGTTTTCCACGAAATTAAGAACGTCTTTAATACCGTGGGGAAACAGGGTTTAGGATGAAAAATGTTTACAAGTAACGCTCAACGTAAAGCATCTCATTCTGTCTTAATTGTTATGCTACAAGGAAACCTAAAGCTGTTTTATTGTTTTTAGGTTTTCATGGTAGCATGCAAATCGACATGGTAGCAACATATTCTAAACCGCCAGTTTGCCAAGTTTTATTGAATTTTGTTTGGAAAATAGGAGCATAAACAGATGTACACAAAGCTGTTGCTGTTGAGATTCTGTCAAAAGCGTGCATCATTTACAAAAGCAACGTTCATAAAATTTCTTTGGTATCTCAAATCTTTGGTACGACGTTAGGCCGTTTTTTCTCAATGCTATGCATAACAACATCTCGACCAACGTATTTTATCTTCATTGTGCGTTGTCATGCATTGCATCACAAACGTTATGTGTCTGTTTCAGGATCTTTCTGACTAGAATGGCCGTGTTGTTCACAAGAAACCCTGCGCATTCTTCCGAACCTTTAACTGCTGTCGTGGAAATGATTATGCACCATCCTCATCGTTTTGACGTCACTGGGGTTCTGGCCCAACTGCTTCTGGGTATAATCCACTGTGACGGCGCCAATGCATGGCTCACTTTGCGATAAACTTGATTCCCAGTTTTTGTCTGCACAACGCAAGGCAATTGCTTTTGTTGCGCAGCAAGCACTGTTCAAGAACTGATGGATCACATGAACGACGTTCCATCCTTGCTCCTGCCACTTTTCCCGTACGTTGTTCCTAGATCGGCTTTGTCTCGAATGTTCACAGAAAAGTAAGCACTGCTTTCGTTTTCCGCCCAATTTCGCGCTCACTTCTGTGTTTTATATTACTTACGGGATTTTTAAGCGCAATAGTGGATTGCTGTTAGCTAAACTCTTCATTTGGATTATAGAATGAACTGTAAAAGTAAGTAAAACGAAAATTGGAAGCATTATGTAAGCCTTAGTATGTTTGGTTGAAGTCGTTATTTTCCTCGAGAGGATGTTCTTTTCCGTTTTTTTCTCACAGTCTTTGCAGCATTGGGTCTTTGCACTTACGGTTAGGTCGAAAGACCTTTGCAAAATTTGTCAGATTTTTGGTGTTTTTAAAAATGCCTTGATAAAACAAGCATGCTTTCGAGAACCAGACCCACTGCCTAAAGCCGCTCTTCATTCTGCAATAAACGTTATTCTTTTGCCATGAAAAAAACGACGTGCGATTGCACATTTTTGTGTGAACCCAAGCACGCTACACGAAGAAAATAAAGCACTTTGAATTCATGAATAACAATAATATGATTTATGCTGTTCAAGGCCATTATACCCCTAAAACAGTTCTAATGCAATTTGAAGTAAATTTTACACGGAGAAAACTTTTTAGTGATTTTTTGCGTATGGTTGCTGTACTCAGCAATTAACACATGTGCGTCGATAGCAAGTGAAGGTAGATCAGGATTCCATTGGTGTCTTTAGTCAAAACTTTGTTAAGACAAAGAATCTTGAGTCTATTTTGAACGATGGCATTCGAATGCTTGGTGTTTTGGTATCGGCTCTGCCTTCATGTGTTACTGAGCAACTTAGCTCCCATATCTACGGCGAGCTTTTTGGTAAGAGGATTTGCCGGTTAGAAAAATTCCAATACAATCCTTTTTACTCCAGTGATGGTGGCAGTCTTGAGTACAGCTATCTAAACGTGCGGAATTCATTGGTGCAGCAGATTGAACAAGTGAGTTCGGCGTCCTTTAAAATTTTTTTTGTTGCGAAAATTTTTTGTTAGAAGGAAATGAATTTGTTTATAAGTGGTAGGAGCGTTGTTACAACAAAGTATCAGAAAATCATTAGCTGCTTTTCTTCACCACCTGTTTTTTGGCAATACAAGTGCAATCGTTATATAGTACGTGGCCACATACCACAGACAACACTCGTTGCACGTACTAATTGGTAAAAGCAGGGCCGGCCCTAGCTGATGCGGGGCCCAATGCAAGACCTAGGCGCGGGGACCCTCTGAGCAGAAGGCTTATGCAAGACCTAGGAGCGGGGCACTTCTGAGCATGGTCCATAAGGAGTGGGACATGGTGGAACGCAGATATAACGTCCTAGCAATAGAATTGAGCACGTTTGATAACGTTCGATGATCGGTAATTCATCATTCGTTCAAACGAGGTAATTGTTTACTAATAATGAGATTCATAAGCCGTTTCTAAAAATCTCGAGCGCAAGGAGTATCTGGCAAAAATGAAAACCTGCCCAAACAGCATGGCGCGGGGCCCCCGAAGGTTCGGGGCCTAATGCAGCTGCATCGGTCGCATCGGCTTAAGACCGGCCCTGGCTAAAAGGTAAGCACTACTTTCGAAAAATAAGAGCACACCGATATCATGCTTCTAGTAGCGTATTACCTCAAATGTTGTCTTGAGATATCCTGTTCCATACAAATTGGTAGATCCCCAATTGGTTACGTCATTCTTCAAGCGAAATCGATGTGCAACGCAGCCTACGTCTTGCATAGGTCGCAAACTGCGAATGCCGTGAAACTCTTCTTTGGACTTGCCATTTAAACTCAATCCGTAGCAGTTGTTGACAAGTGATTCGAAAAAATGAAGGCAAATTTGATTTCAATCGCTAAGTGTCATTCGCATGTTCAAGGTGAAGTGTTGCTTCCTTCCGTGGGCTACTCCATGTGCGTAATGATCCCATTTGCAAATACGTGACCAAAGCGCATGCTTTGTGTTTCGTGTTTTCCATCAACCCCTTTCAGTGACGACCTCACCATTAGTCTTTCCATGCGTTCTTCGTGCGATTATATGTTATAATACCCAGGAGCGGATCCAGGCAGTAAGGTTAGTGGGGGCGATTTCAGCAATATTTGGTAGTCATGTCTCATAACGGCTTCACTGCTGTAAGAGGGATGAAGCATACATCACAACACTGCTGTGATAATGCAGTGGACGACAAAATGGCCTTGTATCGCAAATTCTGTTTTCCGAATTGTAAAAAAATCATGGTGAATAAAATTGCTTTCGTAGGTTTTACGGAAGGCGATCGCCCCCCTGATAATACCTCTTTTGATGATACAAGGTACTTTTGCGACGTGCGCTCCATATCAAACCTGTTTGAATGTGTTTTTCCTGTAAATGGCGATAGCGGAACATGTGAAATCTTCTTAGTAAAAACAGAAAGTTTGTCTCTGACACGTCTTAGAAAAACAAATCTGAAACGTGCAGCACGGCGCACACAGAGCTTATGGATCTTTGTGTATTCCCGCAGTACGTTTCTTCAGTGACCTTGCATTTGAGAAGCCTTGCAGGCAACAGATCGCGGTCGCCATCGCTTAAGGATGATAACGTTGGTGTCCCAGCCAAACCGGGAGGCTTGTGGCAGGTGGTCAAGGAAGCGCTTTGGTACAGAAGTTTGAACGCTTGCAAGTCGGGTTGTTTCATTTCATACGACCTGGAATGCATACGAGAAGAGCTAACGATACTCCGCGGCGCGCTGAAACATCCAGGTTGGTGGCTAAATGTACTTTTGAGACTAAAAGGAGAGTGCGTAATATTAGGGAATACTTTCTTAAAATGCGGCCTTGACATTGACGTATGTCTGCTGTGACAGCCTGGAGATAGCGACACATGCAAATATATGGTCATCGGAAGATGGTACCCGTAAGTAACAAGTCACCGTGATAGTCACCACAAGCGAATAATCGAAATTCACTTATCCCTACATAATTATAGCGCAACGTAGTGTCAGTAGAATGATCTCGTCGGTTGATATCTGCTTTTGCTAGTTGCTTTCCTGTTAGTTAATGCCTCGCATTGTCATCTTTCTCTTGTGCTTGCCGCAGTAGTCCAAGGCGATGCAGGTGCCTGCAACACTACCCTGGTATTTTGCAGTAAAATGTCAACCGTTTGTCACCCTTTAAGTAGTTTTTAAAACCTCTGCTCACTTCCAGAGTTTAAAAGGGTCACTATGGCAACCCTCTTCCACCGAAGCTGAACCCAATGGTCTTTTTCATAAAATTGTGGAAATTCTACTGCCCACTTTTGTTTCTGCTGATACAAAAATAGGTCATTGCAAAAACAGGTCATTGTGGCCATACCATACGTGTGTTTAAGTAAAGTCGCCGAGACACATGAATAAACCTACGTTTCGTCTGAATTATAAAATGAAACAGTAACGTTAGGTGATGTCCTTGCTAATTTTTTTTAAGGTCAACTGAAAGATGACCAACCTTCTGCCCAGAGCGTCATTCTTCTCAACAGACTTGCTACTTTGTTTGAAAAGTAATAACTTTTGGTTTTATTGTTGCAATGCCAGAAAATTTGTCGCCGTTTTATAGTGAGACACAACTGTTGTGTTTTGTGCTATACATCTAACAAGAGGTTGTGATCAATCTGTGCAAATTTCATCCCAAAATTGCGGGATGAACCATAAAAGAACGAAGTGCGAGAGGAGGGCGGATAACTTTCCTTTGAATTTTTCTTTGGCTGTATTTTTTTGTTGAGGCTGCAATGCTGCACCTAATCATACCGGAAAAAATTCACTATCTAATTTGCAGAGATTTTTTGAAGAAAACGTCAGATTGTATGTCTGTTTGTCCGAGCTTGCTGGGTTCAGAAGTGGACTTGTTCAATGCTTCCTTCTTGTCGTTCCTCAACGAGAACGAACGTGATCAAAACTCAGAAAACATCGTAGTCTTGGTAAGATGCTTCGAAGGCTGATTTACAATATTTTATGAGAGTCTTTCACGAGCTTGTTGTTTCAGTGAAGGTTGAATTTTCCTTACAGTTGTACATCTGCTTTGTGCAGTTGCATGGAAGTAAGCTGGAAAAGTGTGATGTTTAATGACGGATTTCGTGTTGCTCTGTTTGTTGGTTGTGCCCTGATGTCTCTTTCCACCTTCGGAAATGAAAAAATTATTAACAATGGGAACATCACGACACCTTAATGACATTAAAATGCTAAAAAATTTGGACTCATTTTATGCTAAACAATTTGAACATATAAAACAAGTTTGGGTTTAACCACGCCACCTTTACCTTTGTCTGCAGATTCTAGCTCAAAATTATGTATTTACTAATTGTGTCCGAACGAAAAGTGTTAAGACATTAACAATCAGTGATTTTTAACACCATAGACGCAGTTAAGAATGAACTTGTGAAAATGCTGGGTAAAATTTAGCATTTTTCTATCATCTTTGAAGCACCTACAACTTTCAGAGTTTATTGTAAAGTCTTCAAAATATTTCTGTGTTTTATAGTAGAACTCACCAAACATTTCAGCATCCGACCCACTTTTACTGACAATTGCTTTTTGAGACCCACTATTAGATATTGCGGCAAAACGACAACGAAAAAATTGAGATGTGTGAAAGAAAAAAAGGATTAGTTTGTGTGACCACGCTTTCGTTGCTGACACAACGCATAATTGTTAAAACAACAGTGGCCGGACTTCAGGTTGCCATTTCCCGGCCTTATCAATGTAATTTTCAAGAAGCGTTTTGGTCCGATACCGGAAACTTTTAACATTTTAAAATGTTTCGCTGCCCTACACAAAGACCTTTCTGGTCCATTGGTTGTGAAGCACTGGTTTGGATAGTGCCATGTTTTATTTCCTAAAATCAATCCGCTTGCATAAGGCAATATATACCTGCCAGATCCTTACTCATTAGAAAGATTCTGTGCAGACGAGCGAGAAGTTAGCTGACCACTTGAGTGCGCAGTACTTCGATGAGTCATCCCTGCCCGTTGCAACGTGGAACGTCGCCAAGCTGTCGCGTTACTACGTGTATGCGCAAATGCGAGCCGTACACCACACGCTCACTCTGATGATGCTCAAGTCCAGAGTGTATGACTTCGAAACATCTTTGTGAGTAGCTCAGAGTTCACTAGCGTTTCGATGATTAATTTTTACAGTGTAGTGTAGCTCTAACTAATCGAAAAACACGCTGGCTTACTTCAATCGAAAACGGTTTTTGCTTTTCTTTGGTCGTTGCAGCCCTTGTCACAAGCATTCTGTTGTTTGCTCATTCGACCCACAGCTATTCGACGTTTTAAACATAATTCGACGTTCTAAACGTTTTAAACATAAAGTTGCTTTTGTTCGTCGCATCGTAGTTCTCCCTCGCAGCTGCTGTCGATTTGGCCATGTAATGTGTGACTGATTTTTAGCGCAAATGCCAACATGTGTTCGTATGGACACTTGTGAAAATATCTGCATACAGTGATATTACTGGTCTCAGTGAACACAACGGTTACCGTTAATATCGTATTGGATCCCCGTCGTTGCAGTGTCCGCAGATTTCATGATAACAATGTTCGCATCTATCGCAACAATTACAGAAAACGAATGACTGGGTCCATGCATGACAGTATATTGCTGTGTACCCGATTTACTTATGCAACCACTGTGTTTTGCCGGTAGTGCTAGATTGTAGAACAACATTTCCTGACTAGTTAAAATTATTTACTCATAACACCGAATCGTGTTTTTTTGAATTCCTTGTAACGTGATTTTGTAAATATGCAACTGTTTTTCGGGCGGTGATCTGCAGTTGTGTATCGCATCATTTGACCACTTTTGAAGTTTTTATCAACGCCCAAAAGAAATATAAAACTTATCTTCTTCTATAGTTTGTTGTGCTTCTCTGTGATCAAACCGACTTGTCAACAACATGATATGTAAGATATCGTTTCAAATGATTCAGATGATGTACGCGGGTAACATTGGTAAAAATATGCCATAAATGCTTTTTTTAATTCAGGTCCTCGCAAAATCTTGAACGCACTCCTCACTGGTGCATGTTTCGCACTAAAGAAAACATGTTTTTTAAGGTTTTAGGATTTTCGTCTAATTTGGTCAATCAACTTTTCTCAAAAATGTTAAAAGCTTGCTAGATATGTACCACACTGATAATAATTAATTAACTGAACAACTTCTGGTGCTCTCGGTTCTGGAGTGTTGTTATTCAAAATGTTGGGTAGAACCGATGAAAATGCTCATGAAAACTGAACTTCATAATCAGTCATTTTTACCACACTAGTGAAAGCACGATGTGATTCTTTCGCTGCAATGAATACGTTTACCTTCATCGTGAATATTGTGGTCAGTGCAATAACTGTGAATACCGTTTCTTTGCATGGCACTAATCATTAAAGCTGACGCAACCTCAGACTCACCGTTGAATTGTATGCTTTCCCTATTTTTTCAGAGTGTATGTTGTTGATGAGCACAAACGGGTTGCAACTGCTCAAAACATACAGGTTTTAACACTTTCTATTCCGACCCTGGAAACATTTTTCTGACCTCTGCAAGTCAGCTTTTATAATTTTTCTGCGATTTTCATGTGTGTGAGCCCTTGATCGCCTCAGTGCTCACGCTTTTGTTTTTTTTCGTCAGGTACGTTCCCGCCACCGCGGATGAAAAGACGCTGCTGACCGCCGTGAACCAGTTTCGGCTTGTTTGCACAATGATCTGCTACCCTCTTCCAAACGGTTTTCAGACGTTCATAGCTTGCTTGGAGTTTCGTTGTGCGTTAGCAAGATACCAAAGTACGGTGCATTTGCAAAAGTTACTGATCACAAGAACGGTCCACCCGTTCGAAAAAATAAAAAAACAAAAACAGTTGATTTTTCGTGATGTATTAGCGAAAGCAGTGAGCAATCATAAGATATTTTTTGGCTTTAGACCAGTGTTTCTTAACCAGGGGGTGCGCCTCCCCAGGGGGGTGTCAAGAAATTTCCAAGGGGCATGAGCCCTTACGCGCTCTACAACGTAGAACGTTTGATCAATGAATTTACCAAATAATACATTTGTTTTTACAGCTTACTCAAAGTCGGGGCACTTGAAACTAAAGACACTTAATTAAGGGAGGCGTTGTAGAAAAAAGGTTAAGAACCGCTGCTTTAGACGATCATTTACCAGAAACATAAAAGCACGTAAAGTTTTCGCGTGCTCTGCTTGTTCATTTTAGGTCTGTGTATACTTTGCGCGCTATGAGCCATCTCGATCTGATAACAACTATTGTGAAGCTTTTCATGTAAGAATTTGACGTAAAACTTGTGAGCAGGACAATGCAGTTGCAGCCTTCGTAAAACGCGACATCCTTGACTTTACTGCACATTGAAATATGTCAGAGTCACTATCAACCATCTAGGCAGATGTTGTGCGTTGATTCTGTTTTCTCCAGTGAAACATCACGAAACATCCTTATAGCTCTCTGTGCTGTTTACATTGCTGCGAGAAGCTTGCACTACAGCTGTGCTTCGAAGAACGAATTCTTTTGATGAAAAATTGTAACTTTAAGTGAACTTTTGTATGCTGAAATAGTGTTTGCGTGCTTCCTCTGAAAAACGTAGACCTTATATTTTTCCTTTTCTGGTCCGCGTTTTTTCGTTTTCCGTCGATTGTTTCAGGAAACTGAATTTTACATTTTGGATTAACGTAGACCCTCCGTCTTCTGTTTTGGTCACTACAAATATTTGCTTTTTAAGATGATGCTGTCAGCGAAGGTTGCGAGAGCACCACACCGTTGTTATCCCAGGAAGGCTGCAATTTGTTGATGGAGAACTTCTTCGGCTCTGTTGATCGCGGTTTAGTTCAGCTCACATCCGATTTTGTCGCAAGGACTTTAGAAGAGTTGGGAGATAAAAAGGAATTCAGGTAATGACGGTTTCCTTCTTTACCTTGCACTACTCCTAAAATTGTAGACCTTACCAAAACAATGCCACAGGTTTGTAAGAGCGGTCAACGCTTTCGTCGATTTTGTTTCTTTTATAATGCAAACAATAATTTTAGCATGCATTTTTAGTTTTTTACTGCCCCACTTGAATATGCGTTGCTAGCTTGATGCAAACTTTACAATTTTATACGCATAGCATTACAAGCCTTTATGCTAGACCTAACCGCTTGCTTATATGGCAGTTAAGTCTGTTGTCACTTGCTTAAAACTTTTGTTTGTTTTCAGTGACGGTGCTGCCATCATTTGTTGCTTACTCCTTTCTTTCTGCAGTCCAGTCGTTTACGAAATTCTTAGACGGACAAGGTGCTTGACCAATACAACTCCTAACATTACAAGTCTGGGCGGTTTAGAACTATGGCAAGATCCGATGGCGAAAAACATTTTAGCCAGGGCACATTTAAAGGTGAATCTAATGCTTGCAATTTGAAGGTTTGGGATCCAATGACCTCTCGTAATACTTTTGACAATCAGGTAAAGTTTAGCGTTGCGACGATTTTACCGACGCTCAGTAGAAAAATAGTTACTGATTTCAGGTGTATGTTGCTAGCAAGGGCCGTTTGGTTTAGTGGGTCTCACTTCATTGCAGTGTTGCCTATACTCTACTCGTCCAGATAGGGCTACAGCGGTTTCGCCAAGGTCCGATGCAACGAGTGCCCCTGCCAGCTTGTCAAAAAATCGTCTGCCACAAAGTACTTGTGACAAGCTTGGAAAGTTTGCATAAAAATTTTATTGTCCTCAATATTTCGAACAAATTAAAGCAAAAATGAATAAATCAAAAGTGATGTGAGTTCCTTCAAATCGCATCCTCCAAAAATACTTTGTGGATTTACGAAATTATGGTAACGACCTTGACCACAATTGCCTTCACACAAGCAAGGATGTGCTTATAGATCAAATTGGCTGTTATCAGGCGCGACATCATAAAAGCTCGAAGTCTTAAACGAAAAATGCAGAGGTATACACGCGACGCGCACCCTTTGTATACCTTGAGAGTAGTATTTTAGAATTTGGTCGAAGATGGAAAGAAATCAGGAAAATCTGCACATGTGCAGTGCTCAGCTGTACGTGTTGGTGCACAGTACTTAAATCGCTTTCGAGTCCACAACTATCAATGAAATAGCGTATAATTTATCCCCATAAGCTGAGGTCCGACAGCAATCAAAGAAATGGGTATTCGGAATATAATCACAAAACAACGGTGACCTGACACTTTTTTGTGATAGTGGAGTTCAATGTGACCTCGTTTGAGTTGTTTTTGCTCTTCACTCTATTCCTCCATAAAACGTTTTTCCAGCATGCACTTATGCGCATATTTTATTTTCGTAGATAACAAACGAAATAATATTTAACAATTTTAAATCACTGAGCTCATGTTCCGTGCACAACAACAAATATTTCATATGAGAATTTGGCAAGCAGCGCCAAGTGGCGCAAACAAGGGGAGAATATGGGCATGAACCACCGAAACAACTTCAGTCATGACAAAATCTGGTTTTTACACTCAAACTTCGATTGGAATTTTTTGAAACAACCTGCAGGTTTCGTGTGAGAACAGTCATTTCTTTATCCAGTGAATAAACGCACACATATTTGCCGATTTGGGCAGTAGAGAATTTTCCGTTTAAGGTTGTGGGTGATCAGTCCTGACTGCCGCTGACGCACCTCACCTTCCAAAGCAGATCATAACTAAACAGAGCACTTCCCCAAGCGAACCAACCAAGATTTCATAGCTTTCACATGTTGCTATTTGTTAGGGCCTTACCTTATTATGCCGCCACCGAGGCTGTGTTTGATCGCACTCTCTACCAACTGCAACCAAAACTTTGAACGTTGTCAAAGCAGTGATGCCGTGCTTTCAAGCAGAGTTATTACCTTCCTATCTTTGTTAAGATTTCACTGAAGTGTCACAAGAACTCAGTCAGTTTTGGCAGTAGAAACCTTCCCACCATCCAACTCAAGAAAAACAACTCGTGTAATGAAATAATTAAATGTGGTGAAAAGGCGATTCTACTGTACTTGAATAAGAGCTGAAAATGCCTTTCCTTAGGTGAAATGTATAGGCCTATACTCTGATAAGATCGTAGTGTCTGACTCTTGGCTACCAAAAGATTCTTTTTAAAAGATCGTAATCATCATAGCCAATCAAGTATCCGGCGCAAATTCCATTCTTCAGACTTGGTTCATAAAGAAACAGAGCTTCACGAATGACGCCATCCTCTTGCAATATTGCGAGAAAGTTAATCCTTATGACACTTCAGGAAGAAATTTTTATCTATTCAGAGAAACCAGCTCGCATTACTGGCAAAAGAGGTGAAGGCTGCTGTTGCAACCAGGCAGCTTCTATCAGGCTCTCTTCTTGTAGATCGGAAAATGATTGGTGTTGTCTTTTCGAACATTCTACTGTGGCATTGCTTTAGAGTTGCGCCTCTGGATTTCGTAGCCTCATCTTTCTTCTGAAGAGGATGATCTTCTGCGTTTTGATGGACCCGTTACCATGGCTTGTTTATCGAGAGTCTCAGCCACGTCATATTTGAATATTTCAACAGTGGAAGCTGTTCTTTCTTTGGAAAACTCAAGTCGTCACAATTTCTTCTACACAGTAGCTAACAAGTTACTATTGCCAATTCATAAACGAAAAGCGCAGCCAGTGTCAATACTTTTGTGTCTTAGATTGATTCGGTAAATGGCGATGACTTTTCAGACACCTGTGCAAAAGCATGCTGCAACTTTCCTGAAACTTCCTTGTTACTAGTACATTATATCAAGCACTGTTTTGTTAATTATTCTTTGCTCATTCAGTTTATTTTCAGGTTGTTTTTTTCCGTCTTTATATACTTCGGTATGTCAGACGACCTTGCATAGCTTCCTGCATTTTCGTACGCAATCAACTTGCGTGTTTTCACTAGCAGGTGTTGTTATTTGCCTCCATCTTTACCTTTAAAACTGTGTTTGAATTAAACGTTTGAATGTTCGTCTTTACACGGGATTTCCATTTGCAGAGGCTTTTTGAACAAACGGAGACACAACGGAAGTACCCAGTGCCAACCGCCTCTTCTGGCTTTGGTCTCAGCTTTCGATCTGCGAGGTCAGCGTCAGCAAAGGTACTGCTAGCTCAGCAAAGCCCAGCCTGTTTTTATACAAAACTGCAGCATTGTGCTTTTTCCTGTTGACGCTGTGCTTTCTTTCGCTTTGCATTTGGAGAAGTCTTTACACTTGGAAAATATTATCTTATCTTCTTGGAAAATATTATCTTATCTGCTGTAGCTGAATAAATTAAGCATTCACTTAATGACTCGCTTGATGACAGTATTTTAACAACGATGGGACTGACAGTTTTTTGAGCGACATTGCTCCTAAATATTTTTGGCCGCTAAAATGGACATCGGTGCATGTGTTTATCTTTCAAATATTTACACACTCCTGAGCGTTGATCAAAATTATATCCGTTGATTCGGGTTACCGAATGTCTTCGAGTCATCGAATGAAATAGATTCGCACGTGTAGTTAGCACGAAATTGCGTTTAAGCGACGAAGATGATTCTGTGTGTCATTTTATGGAAGAGATAATTTCAACTTTTTGCTTTCATGTGTGACTGTGAATCGAAATTCAATAGCAAAAGTTTTATGAACACTGTTGATGGAATTTAAAAGATTTCCAAGGCATGTAGTTTGCTAAAGGCAGCAAATGCAATATCTACATAGTACCAAACAGAGATGTAAACGAGTCTCATTTTGAATCCCGACGGGTCTAAAGCCAAATTTACCGAGTGACCGAAGATATGCACAACTGTAGAGTATCAAAAAACGTAGTGTACGGATATAGCTGCAGGTATGCACGGTTTTATCACACCCAAAATAGCAATCACTTTGACAAAAACATTGGCTTAAACAATTACTACAACCTGAGCTTGTTAGTCAACGATAAGACGGTCGAATGAAATGTTTTTCAAGAAAAGAAGAAACTGCCACGAAATTAATCCATGATGGCACCACAGGCTCAAAAGAAACTATTAGGGATAACGCTACAGGCATGAAAAGCTGGTTTGTAGGTCATTTTTTCTTAAAATAAGCCAAGAATCGCGTAAGTGATTGATGTTTTCCATGCAGCGTTATCGCGTGCTGATTTCCTCATCTCTGTCACCTTCACAAAAAGAGTGTGAGACTAATTCGGGCAGAAAACAAAAGAACACAGCTGTGTTTTCAAATTCACCACGGTAAGCACCACAAATGCACGTCACGAAAGAAAAAATCGTTACAAAAAAGTTTTGTATGCAGGCCCGAAATCGGCCCGAAACATTTTGACAAGCTTAAGCCCGAACCCTGCCCGACGCGAAAAGCCCAACCCGACTTACAACTCTTGTAACAAAGCGCAATAGATTTTTTTGAACAATGATTTTGGCAAGAGCGTGATTACAACGTAGTTCAATCTTAAAGGTGGCAAGCAAAGGATCAGTAGTGGAACACAT